>Ga0247725_1000056_pt1 | contig 155397 bp, 121 predicted proteins | sample OKSTACKMCFT3sol_FD_183021 | JGI IMG/M metagenome (GOLD analysis project Ga0247725, IMG submission 183021) | Subsurface sediment microbial communities from gas well in Oklahoma, United States - OK STACK MC-FT3-sol | ecosystem: Environmental > Terrestrial > Deep subsurface > Rock core/Sediment...
GGGTGCAAAATCCGAACACTGTGTATCAAAACTGTACCACTTCAGGCTGTACAGAAACGCAAGGCAACGCATATACCATCAATGAAAACGTCGGTGACGTCGATGTAACAGGTATTGAGATCCAGGGGGCATGGCGCTTCGGTCAGAATTGGAGCTCTCAATTGGCGTACACTCATCATGATGGCGAAAAAGAAAACGGCGATCCGATGATCACCATCAGCCCGGATAAACTAGTGGCAGGGGTCAGTTACAGAGCAACCGACTGGTGGAGTCTGGCGGCTAACTTAAGTTACAGCGCTGAAGTCAAAGCTGAAGACGCCTATGAAACCGAAGACGACGGCACCCAGACCGCGCTGGTGACCTATTTACCAAACAGCTCTACTGTGATGGATTTAGTCAGCACTATGGAATTTGGCGACAATTGGTTACTGAATGTCGGAGTTTATAACCTGCTGGATAAAGAATACTACCGCTGGGAGCGTATTCGTTATGCCGCCAGCACTAGAAACAATATCAGTGCCTACGGTATTCAGCGTTACAGCGAACCGGGCCGTTATGCCGAGTTGAGTGTCAGTTACAGTTTCTGATCCTTGACGGAGATCGGGTTCAACCTCCGGCGGCGCGGATAAACCGCGCCCCTAAATTGCCCCGCTTTCTACGTTACCCTGGTCTTTTGAGAGAATGCTCAACCACCTGCTGGGAAGACAGGTGGTTTTTTTATGTCCAGGGAAGGACGGTATGTCGCAACTGTCTGGGTGATAACGGCGAAATGCCAACAGTTTGGCATTTCGCCGTTATCACGCCTTCACCTCTGGTGAAGGCCGGATGGTTGTTGCGACTATGTCGCCACCATCCTTGGCGCATTCCGGCCAGTGGACAGAGCCACTGGCGCTCATCCGGGCATTGCCAAACTGTTGGCAATGCTATTTCCGGCTTCACCCTTTGGGCCAGCTAAAGCTGTTAAAAATCGTTCCTGACGATTTTTTATTCGCAGCCATCCATGGCGCTCACCCTTCGGGCCAATGCTTCGCATTGTTAAAAATCGTTCCTGACGATTTTTTCTTTAAAAAACAAAGATTATGTTGAGGAAAAAACGTTATAATGTCACAGGTTTTTAGTGTGGCTCTTGCTGCCTGAACCTGATTATCTTTATCCGCTGTTATTTCCCATAGGACAGGATTTTTTATGTTAACTCTGTTTATCCTACTGGCTGCCTTTTTGGTGATGCTGGTATCCCTGTCCGGGGCCGTGTTATTTCTGCTGCCGCAAAAAAAACTACAACGTTTTTTACCACTGATTTTAAGTCTGGCTGTAGGTGTATTGCTGGCCAATGCTTTTTTACATTTATTGCCGGACGCACTGCAGCATCAGGAGTCGCATCGTCAGCTTTTTGGTTGGGTATTAGCGGGTTTATTAGGTTTTTACTTTCTGGAACGTGCGCTGCAACATGGCCATCCACAACTACCGGATCAGGCGATAAGCACCGCCAGCTATGGCAAAGTGAATCTGGTGGCTGATGGAGTTCACAATTTTATTGATGGTGTATTAATAGCAGGCAGTTTTCTGGTCGACCCTTTATTGGGTGTGACAACGACAGTCGCTATTCTGATCCATGAAATACCACAGGAAATTGCCGATGTTGCTGTATTACTGCATGCCGGTTTCAGCCGTAAAAAAGCTTTGTTGTATAACCTGTTATCGGCCAGCGCTTGTGTATTAGGTGCAGTAGCGACCTTGACTATCAGTCATTGGTTAACCCCTAATCTGAATATCTTATTGGCTATTACAGCCGGTGCTTTTATTTATTTAGCCAGCGCCGATTTAATGCCGCTGCTGCGCAAAAATGTTGAACAACCTCTGTGGTTACATGGCCTGATGATGGGGCTTGGTGTGCTGCTGATGCTGGTTTTGATAGGGCCTGAAGCTTCACATCAACACTAATTAGCCGTCGTACTTGAAGCTGCAGCTTTGTTGACTGCGCCTGATGTTGAGGAAAGAGTATCGCCCCAGTCGCATAGACAACTATGCTCCTGGGGTCTCGTTTGCTTGTCGCCTCGCTGCATCATCAATTACTTAGGCTAAACACTTCTCGTATTTAAAGCCGCAGCTTTGTTGACTGCTCACACTCTCCACAAACACTGAATTTAACTTTCACTCTTGCGTTTAAGTTTCGTTTCTGTAAAATATCTTTCGAAACGAAACTTAAATGACTGGCAGATGAACAAACGAAACACCCAACAACGCCGCCGCGCTATTATTGATCTGCTGAATCTGCAGGGCGAAGTCAGTGTTGAGCAGTTGGCCCATCACTTTGAAACTTCTGAAGTGACTATTCGTAAAGACTTAGCTGCACTGGAAGATAATGGCTTGTTATTGCGTCGTTATGGTGGAGCAGTGCAAGTGCCGCATGAACTGATCCAGGAAGCCGCGGTCGAAAAAGTTTCAGAACGAAAGCAAATTCTGGCCAAAGCTGCTGCAGAGCTTATTCGTGATCACAACCGCATCATTCTCGACAGCGGCAGCACCACAGCAGCTTTATTGCCTGAACTGTCGCATAAACAAGGTTTAGTGGTGATGACCAATTCCTTGTCTATTGCCAATGCATTACGTGAACTGGAAAACGAACCTACACTGCTGATGACAGGTGGCAGTTGGGACCCACAGTCTGAGGCTTTTCAGGGCCAGCTGGCGGAACAGGTTTTACGTGCATACGATTTCGACCAGCTGTTTATTGGTGCCGATGGCATTGATCTGCAGCGTGGTACTACTACTTTTAATGAGCTGACCAGCTTAAGCCGGGTGATGGCAGAAGTGGCGCGTGAAGTGGTGGTGATGGTGGAGTCCGACAAAATAGGCCGGAAAATCCACAACTTAGAATTGCCCTGGTCGTCCATCAAAATACTGGTAACAGACGACAAGTTACCCGCCAGCGCAAAACAACAAATAGAACAACAAGGCGTAAAAGTGATTTGCGCCCCCCTTGGATCAGTGGAGTAAGACTTTATGTGTGGAATAGTAGGTGCTGTAGCACAACGTGACGTAGTCGACATTTTGGTGGAAGGCTTACGCCGTCTGGAATACCGTGGTTATGACTCTGCCGGTGTGGCGATCATCAGCCCAACAGGCGAATTACAACGTATCCGCCGTTTAGGTAAAGTAAAAGAGTTGTCTGACGCAGTAAAATTAACCCCTGTTGTTGGCGGCACTGGTATTGCGCACACTCGCTGGGCTACCCACGGCGAACCTTCAGAGCGTAACGCTCACCCACACGTTTCCGGCAATATTTCAGTGGTGCATAACGGCATTATCGAAAACCACGGCCCGCTGCGTGAAATGTTAAAAGCCAAAGGTTATGTGTTTAATTCTGACACTGACACTGAGGTTATTGCGCACTTAGTGGCTGAAGAAATGAAAACAGCTGGTTCTTTGTTAGCTGCAGTACAAACTGCGGTCAAACAATTTAACGGCGCGTACGGCACTGTACTGATGGACCAAAACGACCCAAGCCATTTAGTGGTAGCCCGTTCAGGTAGCCCATTGGTGATAGGTTTTGGTATAGGCGAAAACTTTATCGCTTCTGATCAGTTAGCTCTGTTACCAGTCACTCGTCGTTTTATGTTCTTAGAAGAAGGCGACGTGGCTGAAATTACCCGTACCAGCGTGACTGTGTACGACAAAAACGGCAACCAAGTCGAGCGCACTATTACTGAATCTACCGCCAGCTATGATGCCGGTGACAAAGGTCAGTACCGCCACTTTATGTTAAAAGAAATCTACGAACAGCCACATGCTATCAGCAACACCTTAGAAGGTCGTTTAGGTTCAGACTCAGTGCTGGACGAGACTTTTGGTAACGGCGCCGCTGAACTGTTCAAAAAAGTCCGTCACGTGCAAATCGTTGCCTGCGGTACCTCGTACCACTCAGGTATGGTGGCACGTTACTGGCTGGAATCTTTAGCTGGTATTTCCTGTAACGTGGAGATTGCCTCTGAATTCCGTTACCGCAAGTCGTTTGTGCAGCCAGGCAGCTTGCTGGTCAGCATTTCCCAGTCTGGTGAAACGGCAGACACTTTAGCGGCCTTACGTTTAGCCAAAGAAGCGGGTTACATCGGTAGCTTAACTATTTGTAACGTGGCTGGTTCTTCACTGGTACGTGAATCAGATCTGGCCTTTATGACCCGTGCTGGCGCTGAAATTGGTGTTGCATCTACTAAAGCTTTCACTACTCAGTTAGTAGGTTTGTCGATGCTGACACTGGCCATTGGTAAATACAATGGTTTAACCACACAGCAGCAACAGGACATGGTGCAGGCCTTAAAAACTCTGCCAGCCAAACTGGAAGAAACTTTAACGCTGGCGCCAAAAATCGAAGCTTTGGCGACAGAATTCGCTGACAAACACCACTCCTTGTTTTTAGGCCGTGGCGACCAATATCCTATCGCTATGGAAGGCGCGCTGAAGCTGAAAGAAATTTCTTACATTCATGCTGAAGCTTATGCCGCAGGCGAGCTGAAACACGGCCCCTTAGCGCTGATTGACGCTGATATGCCAATTATTGTGGTCGCGCCAAACAACGAGCTGCTGGAAAAACTGCAGTCGAACGTGGAAGAAGTGCGCGCCCGTGGCGGTATCCTGTACGTCTTCGCCGACGTAGATGCTCACTTTAAATCAGACGCCACTCAGCGTGTGATCAGCGTGCCACACGTGCACCCACTGATTGCACCCATCATCTACACCATCCCGCTGCAGTTATTAAGCTACTACGTTGCCATTATCAAAGGCACAGACGTAGACCAGCCACGTAATTTGGCGAAATCAGTGACTGTGGAATAGGTTTAAGTTGTTGATTTAAAAATAATGTGGTCTGACATAATAGTTCTAAACGAGACAAAATAGTCTTAAATCGTGACAGTAAAGAACTAAACAGAACAAAATAGTTGTAAACCATTAAAGTCCAGTTATGCTGTTTAAAAAGCATACTGGACTTTTTTTTATGGCTAGAGCGCAGCAATCGCTTTCAGAAACTGAAATTGCTCGTCGCATCATGGATGGGCGCGGCCAGGGGCATGGACAACATTATAAGCCCTGGTTTCATGTTCAGGATGTTCCATCAGATGGGCGTTCTCATCGTATTTACTCTCATAAAACGCGGCGGGTTCATCATCTGCTTTCCGATCTGGAATTAGCAGTTTTTCTTGTGCTGGAATGGTCGTCAGGCATTACAGATATCAGGGAACAATTCCCTTTAAAGCGAGATGAAACCCGAGCTCTCGCTGCAGAGCATCAACTGAGACATCCTTCTGTCCGTGGCGTTGACCAGATGATGTCGTCAGATTTCCTTGTCGACGCTACTACTGGTCCTGATAGACAGTTCGCTATTCAGGTGAAACCAGTGGATGAGTTAGCCAAGCCTGAGATCATCGAGAAGCTTGAGCTGGAAAGGCGCTACTGGCAGTTAAAGCAAATCCCATGGTTTCTTGTCACCGAAGAAGAAATTGATCTGGTGATAAAACAGAACATCGAATGGTTATATCCAACAAAAAGTGATGCTGCTGTTGATCTGGCTTTGTTAGCTCAGCTGCCTTTTTTATCTAAGGCATTTAGCAAAGCTCAGGACTCGAAGGTCATTGATATTTGTAAACATCTGGATACCGCATACGAGCTTGAACTCGGCCACAGCTTACGAGACGTTCGGACTTTGGTAGCCAATGGCTTTATTAAATTTAATATCAATAAGGCGTTTCGTTCTGTGAAGGCATCAGAGCTCAGGTTCTGTCAGTTTGAAGATATGGAGGCCTTGTTGCATGTGGCAAATCAATGAGGTTCTGCGATTTGACGAACAGCCCTATCGTATCTTGGCTGTGCATCCGGGCGAGCTCGTCTGGATCCAAATCGATAGCGATAAGGGGTTCCCTGAATTTATCCTGGAACTGAAGCTTATTTCCTATCTGGATGAAGGCCGGTTGTTCAGAAGTACTGACCCCTACGCATTTCTGCATGATGAAGAGCCAGAGGTTGGGTCTGTTGCATTTAATCGACGTGAAAAAGCACTGGCCATTATTCAGCCCATTATTGTTGACGAGCTGTGTTTTGAAACTAAAGTCAGAGCGCGACGGGTGACTGAAGTGGAGATGGCTGGTGTAGCAACCAAAGCGACTATTTATAAGCTACTTCGCAGGTTTTGGCAGCGAGGCCAGAAGCCCAATGCTTTATTGCCTGACTTCAAAAACAGTGGAGCCCCGGGGAAATCCAGAGCGGCATCAGGCACAACAAAAGTTGGCCGTAGCCGGTTATACGGCGATGGTTCAGGTATTAAAGTCACCGTCGATGTTGAACGAATATTTCGGGTCAGTATAGAAAAGTACTTATTAACTCAGAAAAAACTTCAAACAACGGTCGCGTATCGTCGCTTTAGGGATTTGTTTGCACAGTACCACCCTGAAGTCTTACCAGAAGATTTCCCCACGTTACGGCAGTTTCGGTATTTCTATAACCGTGAGTACAAGAAACCACAGCGATTACTTGAAAGTACGAATCCCGGCATCTACAAAAAGGATATTCGCCCTTTAACCAGCACTGCAACTGCTCATGTGCTGGGCCCTGGCAGCCGATATGAGATTGATGCAACTATCGCTGATATCTACCTGGTTGCAGATGACGACCGCAGTAAAATTATTGGCAGACCTACCCTTTACATCGTGATTGATGTGTTCAGCCGAATGATAGCTGGCTTTTATATTGGTTTTGACAACCCTTCCTATGTGGTGGCTATGCAGGCTGTGGCAATTGCCTGCACTGAGAAGGTTACCTCCTGTAAGTCTCTTGGTATAGATATCACTCCGGACGAATGGCCATGTGTTGGTTTGCCTGATGTCATTCTGGCAGACCGCGGTGAGATGATGAGCCATCAGGTGGATGCGCTGATTAAGGGGTTTAATCTGCGGGTTGAAAGCGCACCACCGAGACGTGGTGACGCCAAGGGTATTGTTGAAAGTTGCTTCCGTACTCTTCAGGCCGAATTTAAACCTTATGTGCCTGGTGTTGTTACTGGTAACAGAGTGAAAAAACACGGAGAGCGTGATTATCGTCTTGATGCCGTAATGACGATCACTGACTTTGCCCAAATAATGCTGAAGACTATTATTTTCCGAAACAACTACCATGTAATGGATAAGTACGATCGTGATGCGGACCTGCCTGCTGATATCCCTTCAATTCCAATTCATTTATGGAACTGGGGCATGCAGCACAGGGTTGGTAGTTTAAGGCAGGTTGATTCTGAGCAGTTAAGGATTGCTTTGTTGCCACGGCAAAACGTGAGTATTTCCCAATATGGCGCAAATATGTGGGGTATCTATTACAGCTGTCCAGAATTTCTTCGAGAAGGATGGCTACTGCGAAGCCCGGATATTCAGCGTTCTCAGAAACTGGAGGCCGCTTACAACCCAGGCTCTGCAGATATCATTTATCTGTTTCCACAACCAGGTAGCCGGACCTACTGGACTTGTACTCTTACTGATCGCAGTCGCCAATTTAGAGGACTGACATTCTGGCAAGCTTGGGAGCTTCAGGCCCAGCAGAAACATAACATGGCAAATGCCAGGCTGGATGAAGATGCGAAACGGCGCGAACTGGATGCTTTTATAAAAGAAAAAACTACCAGTGCTATCCGGGCAACTCCAGCCATTAAAGGGTCAGGCCAAAAGCGTATTGCACAGATCAGGGGGAATAAAAAAGAGGCACGTGAAGCTGAGCAGCTGCAGCGAACCAGGCCTGCAAATGAAGTTAAAGACAAAGTGCTTGCACCAGTCATTCCTCTGCGCGAAGCCGAAGAGGATTACAGTCTTCCAAGCTATGTTCCGGACTTGTTTGGTGACCAAGATGGAGAACCTGAATGAGCGCAACAAAAATTGATGCCGTCTATCGGGACGCCGATGTCACTGCTTATAAAGGCAATCCGTTTATCGAAGCTTTACCGCCACTGCAGGAATCTGTAAACAGTGCTGCAGCTCTGCGTTCGACGTCACTTTTCGATGCGTCAGATCTGCAGAAACCAAGAGTTGTTCGCGCCCACAGTATTTGCCGTATCACCAATGACTTTTTCCAACCGCTGGGCTCGCACATGCTACTGAGTGAGCGGGTTTCGCTAATGATTCGTGGTGGCTATGTTGGCCGCAATCCTAAAACAGGCGACCTGCAGCGACACTTACAAAACGGCTACGAAAGGGTTCAAAGTGGCGATTTGTCTAGCTTCAGATTTGAAGAGGCGAAATCCACAGCTCAGAGTATGCTGCTGATTGGCTGCTCAGGCAGTGGAAAAACAACATCTTTAGCGCGCATCCTGGACACCTATCCCCAAGTCATTTATCACCCGACTATGAATTTTGAGCAAGTGGTTTATCTGAAAGTGGATTGTTCACACAATGGTTCGCTTAAAGAAATTTGCCTGAACTTTTTTCGGGCGCTGGATAAGGCGTTGGGCTCGAATTATGAGAAAAAATATGGCCTCAAACGTAATGGTATTGAGACTATGCTGGCACTGATGGCTCAGATAGCCAACGCCCATGCGGTAGGTTTGCTCGTTATTGATGAGATCCAGCATTTAAGCCGGGTGAAATCTGGTGGCCCGGAAGCGATGCTGAATTTTTTCGTGACCATGGTGAACACCATTGGTGTGCCAGTCATGCTGATTGGAACGCCTAAAGCCAGGGAAATTTTTGAAATTGATCTCAGGTCAGCCAGACGCGGCTCAGGTTTAGGTGCGATTTTTTGGGAACCGATGAAACAAGGACCCAATGGTAAGCGTAACCCTGAGTGGGTTGCCTTTACCGATAACCTCTGGAAGCTGCAGTTATTGCAGAGCAAGGATTTGGTGTTGACCGATGATTTACGGGACCTTTGGTATGACCTGAGCCAGGGAGTTATGGATATCGTTGTTAAGCTCTTTGTGTTATCTCAGTTAAGAGCCTTGGCTTTGGGTAAGGAGCGACTCACTCCTGGCCTAATGAAACAGGTATATAAAGACGAGCTAAAACCCGTTCATCCTATGCTGGAGGCTCTTCGGTCTGGCGTTCCGGAAAAAATTGCGCTGTATTCTGATTTGATGCTGCCAGAAATGGACAAGAGACTTATACAGCTGCAAAGGGACATTGCTGGCATGAAGGTCGAAACCCCAGAGGAATTAGCGTTAAAACAGCTGGCAACCGACGATGAACGCAGAGTCTACCTGATGCTCAAAGACGATTATGACTCAAGCCTGCTTGTGGCCACGGTGCGCAAAGCATTTGCTGAGAATCCTAAGCTAACTCGCCCACAACTGTTACCAGTAATTTTGAATTGGCTGTCAGATGCCGACAATCCAGTTAAACCAGAACAGCCGAAAATACGTGCTAAGAATACCAAACCTGCTCAGTGGAATACTTTAGCTGAAGATGATTTACGCTACATCAATTCTCAGCAACAATCTGCAGCAGCTATGCACTCAGCTTTGGGCGCTAAAGGGTTGTTATTTGATTTGAAGAAATGGGTTAGTTGAGGGGGAATTTGACTGAGCATGTAAGTGATCTGACTATTCCTGAAAGCCTTAGATATTCTTAGAATCCAAATTTAGGTCATAATGTTGGTTGCTTTTTGCACTCGGCCTAATTAATATATTTTCACTGGCTATATCAGTGAGCCACGCCTAGCGAATGAACTGACCAACTAACCCCTTTTAACTATAGGGGGCTGATTGGTCTGTTCGTTTCATTCTACAGCCCACATCTCCCCCCCGCTATTCCGGAGATATACCTATGGGCGACAACAAGCAACTCCCACAGATTGTTTTACAGCGTAAGAAAAAAGGTCAATTACTTAAACAAGTTGACTTGGAAAATCGGACTATTGAATCAGGCCCGTTGGGCGAAACTCGCTTAATTTTAAACATCGCTCTTGATTTTCAAGAGCAGTTTCCGGGGCTTTCATGGGATGATGCAGGTAAAATGGCAATTGGATACTATCAACGTGTGCACGTTGGTCGATAGACTCATATGGAGATGGGGCGAATGAATAATTTTTATACTTTAACGCACAACTCAGGCGTTTATAATATTTCGTTGGACTTGTTGGAAAACAGAAAGAAGGATGCAGCTGACGCATACTTCCACATAGATACAGATCAGATAATGCTCCGTGAAAACAAACGTGTGTTGGATTACAAACAGGATTACAAAGAGTATAAAAATCAAGGTGGAAAAGAAAAAACTAAGCAGTTTTTAGATAGGGTTGCTGAACGAGACTTTGGAGTAAAGTGGGATGCGCTTATCAATCATGCCAAAGAAACAATGATATCTGCGTTTGGGGTCAACAGAAATTGGATTACCTCCGAAGATCACATTACTCTTATATCGCTAGCTGATTCAGGCCATGCTCAGGCTGCATATGTCCTCGGAAGACAATTGATGAAGCAGGATAGCGCTCGTGCCGTTGAGTGGTTAGTCAAATGTCATAACTTCGGTCACGTTGGTGGATTATTCGCTTTATCTGGTTATTTAGCCAAAAAAGGTAACACTATTGGTGCTATTGCGTGCATGGTTATTTCTGCAGACAAAGGCAATGATATGGCCCCATTGTCTATTTGTCATACGGAAATGATGGCATACATGCAAAAAGCAGATACCGACGATCTAGTGAAAACTCTAGAACTATTGGCTGAAAAGACTCCCTATTCTACGGCTCGGTATTTGCTCCTTACTTTACGAATGTTCGCAAAAAATGACATTGCATTACTTGATGATATTATTGCCCAGCCTCAAAATCCTCCCAAAGATAAAGACATGGATGAGGAATATACAAATAGAGATAACCTTCTTAAAGGTTACTTTACTAAAATTCGGGAACGCATATTGGATAGTCAGGGAAAGATTGTAGCGCTGGAAAAAAGGCTGGACATTATGAAACTTGTCAGCGCGGAGTACCCCTTTATTGCGTTTAACGATTTTATGGAATTAGATGAGGCTATACAGCAGCATTTTAGTTCGTGATTTTAGCCTTTATGAGCCCAGTCGTATGACTGGGCGGTCAACATGTATTTTACATTGGAATACCTGTTTGGGCTGCAGATAGCGTATTCGATAAATTTTGTAGTTTTTTATTTTAAGTGTGTTTACTTCCTGTAATCAAGAAAGTTTCTGGTCATAAGATTAAATAGTCAATTCTTACCATCTATACTTTGAATCTTTGTTGTTTTTGCAAATCTGCGGAGCATGCTCAACTTTCCAATCCCCTACCCAAATGAGCTCGTTTACAGCACAGTAGCCCGCTCTGGCACTTATCTGGGCATTTCAAGCCCTAAACAGCTACTGGATGAGGTATATGGCGATCGCAAAGTGATTGCCACCATTGATCTTCCTTGTCATCTACAGGCTATTTCTAACCAGCTAAAAAGAACAGGCCGGTATTCTGTTGATGAGCTTGTTTATCAGCATACGCTATTCCCGCTGTATGCCCCTTTTGCTTCTGAAGAACACAGGCTCAAGGCATTGAAGATGATGGCAGCAAGCTCTCAGGGTGCTGTTCACTTAATGCTTGGTGTTGCGGCTTCCCGAGTTAAATCAGTACATGGGTTCCGCTATTGTGCTGCTTGTGTGCAGCAGCAACTAAAGACGTACGGGGAATGTTTCTGGTTGCGTGAGTGGTATTTTCCAGGTCTTCGCGTTTGTCCTGACCACGGTCCGTTAACTGCGCTATCTGAAAACATAGGCGATCATCGGCATTTATTTTTACCCTTGCAACAAGCTATCGGTAAAACACAATGCAGCGCTGACGTAGGTTCTGAGCAGATGGTGCTTGCCTGTTTATCTCGAGAGCTAATTCAGTTGTCCCAGGGGATATCGTCATCATTTGAACAGTGGACAGCGTTTTATCATGGTCTGGCTGTTGATTTCGGTTTCTCCAGAGGGAAACAAGTTCTGCACGACCGAGTCTATGACCGTATCCGGCAACAATTCTCTGTTCACACCTTATCTGAGTTTCATCTGCAGGGACCTATTAGTGAAAGCTTTTGGCTCAGATCGATGTTTCGGAAGCACCGTAAGGCTTTTAGTTATCTGGAACATTTAATTGTATGGGCAGCTCTGTTACCTGGAATGACTCCTGCTGAAATTCTCAACCAGGTTCGGAGATCGGGTAGCAAGATTTGGCCTGCATTGGATGTGACTTCTACTGCTGAGGCTCCAACTGTGGTCGATATGCAAAAACGTGAAACCTGGCAGAGATTGGCTCTGGAACTTGGAGCTAAAGCTGCTCGAAAGGTCGAACCCGGTGGTGCCTTGTACGCTTGGCTATACCGAAATGACAAAGCCTGGCTTATGGACTTTAACAAGCAACACAAACTGCCAAGAGATTTGCCGGGTCTTAAAGTCGACTGGCATCGACGAGAGCTGGCCGCGATTAGACAGTTGCGTAAGCTACTTGCAGATACTGAACCGCATTATACCGGCCCGAGGTTTTCCGCAAACTACCTTTTAGCTCACTTACCAAATCGTAGCACTATAGAAAAAAATCTTGATAAATTACCGCTGGTTAGGATGTATCTACAGCGGTACACTGAAACTATTACCGAATATCAGTTAAGGCGATTAGCTAATACTTGTTTTGGGCTTTACCAAAACTCCGGACTATTGAAAAAATGGGTTGTACTGCGTAAAGCGGGATTGAGCAAAGAGCGGCTGACACCAGATACTAAAAGGGTGCTGAAAGAATTGCAGTTGTTTTGACAGGAGTTGGCTTGACGAAAATCAAAGGATTTAGCGACGATTCATTAGTGGTACATATCGGTGACTTTTTCCGCTACAACAATGTGGCTGACTGGTCGCTAGCCTTGTGGTGTCGTCCTATTCAAGACAAAAAGCATACGCGTTTGGCAAATATCCCCGTTATCAGTCGGGGAAAGTTGATTAACAGCCAAAAACGACAATCTCGCCGTGTGGATCGAGTGTTCACTTTCAAACCTGGTTATCAGATTTCTGCTAGCACCTTGTCCGCGTTTCCAGAATTAAGCGCTTTCCAATCGGTCAGAGATAAAGAGGGCATTCAGAACGCATTCTGTTTCGATGGCGGAAAAGGTGATTTGGTTGTATTACCGCAACTTGAACTCGCGCGAGCCATTTTTCTGGTGAACTCTTATCTATGTCGCGCTTGTGTTAGCAGTGCAACCTTACAATTAGAGTTTGATGTACAGACGTATCCGGATCGAAACCATGTTGACATCCATGTGCTGAAAACAAGCACTTTTCCCAAAAGTGCTTTTAATCAAAGCGGCACCAAGCGATTACTAGCATGGCTACTCACTGACCCCACAGCAATGGCGTCCTACCAAAGTATTTACCGTCATTATCAGTTAAATCGGGAGCTGAAAGGGGCGCTGGAGAGTTGGCGTTTTAGTTTTGAACCACCACCAATGACCAATTGGCAACTTCATGTCAGGGGAAGGTACAACACAAGTAAAAGTCATTATTTAATCGAAGAAATCATCGGTATCGTGTTTGATGTTGATATTCCAGACCGCGTTGCATTTATTAATTCTGCCTTTGTTAAAAAAGAGCAAAATGAGGAAGGTGTCCGTGCTGGTTCTGGTGGTGTGAACTGGCAAGATAGTGCTGAGGAGTTTGAGGTCGATGACGAAGAATCCGCCTCTGACCAAAACGAAACATTAGTTTTAGAGGGGGATTTATCCTGGGTTAGTTTCACCAAGCCATTCGATGTTTACAAACAAGAGAGGGTACAAGACAACAGCAAGCTAATTGTGGACGAGCTTAGTGATAAAGACGCTGGCCGGGAGGTTAGTACAGATGAACCTTACCAAGGAGGCACTCTGCCTGCCGCAGATGTTGGTGGAAAACAGGATATAACCGATAGGGAGCGACAGTTTGCCAGTCGCTTCAAGAGCTTTGATCACATGCTGCAGGTGTTAGTCACAAAGTACAAATGTTCAATATTGCAGCAAGAAACTCAGTCTCTGCCAAAAGTAGGTCGCAGCAAACAACATCAGCTTGTGGACGGTTCGCCTCGGGCTATTAAAGCCGTCAGGATTTGTTATAAAGCAACTGAGGTTGTACTACTCGAAGTAGATACTTCTGATGGAATTAAGATGCTTTCAACCAAAGTGCTATTTGGCTCTGAACCGCAGGATTGGATTGACCATTTCCTGCAGATCCGCAAGGGTGTTGTCGCAAAATCAATTAGCTGGCCAAATGAGTTATTAGATAGCCTGTTTGGCGAGCGTAACCACATTGGCACCAACCATCCGAAGCATCAGGGCGCTGAGGCTGGGAATATACCGTTAGAGTCGATTGAAAGCTGGGCTGGCAGACTTATTGGTTCGATTAAAATACGAGCAAATTAATTGTGCTAATTTTCCTGAAGGTGGTACATTCAGTACAAAGTCAGTAGCTTAAAATTTTTTAGCAAAGGAATATGCGAGTGTTGGAAAGCAGTCATTATAAGCGTTTGATTAAGGCGTTCCCTACTAACGAAGTTCCTCGAGATGAGGCTGATAATCCAATATTCAGCCTGTTGAGAGACCATTTTTATCGTGAGCAGGTGATAAAAAATCAATTGGGTTGTTATATGCCGATGCCCTTTCCTACAGGTGTAGGGAAAACCCATAACACGATATCTTTGATTCTTGAATTTATCCTTGATGACATTTGTGATGAGATTTCGGCTGGTGAGACATATTCACCCAAGTACTGTTTCTACATTACAAACTCTGTTGATAACGTCTTCGATGCATTCTGCAAGCTGAAAAAAAGAGTGGCAGATAGTCCTATTTTGAGCGACAGCCAAAAAAGAGTCATTGAAGAGCGTATTCTATATGCACCAGCAAATGCCACATCGATATTGAGCCTCCTGAGTACCAAGAACGGTGATCTAGAGAAAGTTAAAAAGCTATTTTCTATTGACGATAAGTCATCACTCGGCAAAGAGCTGGAACTAATCGCAAATGAGCAAGAAACTTTAGCTCTAATAAATGTATCTCCAGCTCAGAAAAAGCTTTTATCAGATAGGCTTAGCGATGCTGCCAGTAAATGCTATTCATCGTTGGTCAGGCATATTCAAAAGATACAACTCGGGAAGAAACCCGTACCGCTTAGCGATAAGAGTATCGAGCTACTAAGAACATTGATTCCTGGAGTCGAATTAGAGATTGGGCGAACTCGGGTTGTTTTTATGACAACCAAAAAGTTCTTGTTTGGGCTTCAACAAACCACCTCCAAATTCCATCCCGCACGCAATCTATCTGGAAACATACTGATTATTGACGAAGTAGACCGTCAGCACCATGAAATCTTGACACATCTAGTTTCTGCTAATGACACCGATTTGCTTGCGACGATTCGTACAATACACTCTAATTTGAAAGAGCAAAAGCTTTGTACCAAACCTCAGTACACCGGTATATCTAAGTTATTTCAGAAGTATCTTGAAGAGGTAAAAAAATTATTTGAAGATTGGTCGCTCCAACATAGCTTTGATATTCACGCTAGTGCTATTGAAAACGAAAAACAAGTCCTTTTGTTCAGTGACAAGCTGACAACTCACAATACCAGTTTAAGTAAACAGCTTGTAGTAAGTTTCAACAAAGAACATCAGCAGCACGATATATCGCTGAAGGGCTCATTCAGCGATCGGCAGGAACATGATTTTCCAAAGTTTCTTGGAAGGCTTGAGCGTCTAGTTAATCGTGAGTTTCAGTCAGTTGTTCGTCAAGCTGAAGAGCTGTATCGAGAAAATCTAACGAGCCAAATGCATGGTACAGAGTTTAAGAACCTGACTTCAGTGCAGGCTGTGGCTAGCATTTTAGATCAACTAAATCTGCACTCACTTCGCGAACAACTCGATCAACAGCTAAGTTATTTGGCTGGACGGCAATTTAGCCCAAGAAAAAGTGCTGCAAACTATCATACTCGTGGCATTCGAATGATAGAGGTTGATCATTTACCAGAAGCGCAAGACTCCGTCATGTTTAAACATCATGGGTTTAATGTTACCCCGACAGGGATGTTGGCGTCATGGGTGGAATCTGGCTGTAACATTTTGGGGGTTAGTGCGACAGCGGAGTGTGAAAGTGTTGTCCATAATTTCGATATTCGCTATCTCAGAGAGAGCTTGGGCAACAAATTTATTGAACTTGACCAAACTCAAAGAGATTTAATTCATTCGTATTATGAAAATGAAAGAAACTATCTTGGATGTGGTGTAAAAATTTCAGTTACAGCTGTAAATACGGATTATGTTTTCGTCCGACGTCTAATAAGTCAATGGCAACCAAACAACAAAAATATCAATTTGCTTTGTCAGCAATTGTTTAACACTGACACTCGTGGCGTGGAATTTGGGCTTCAATGGTTGAGTAAGCTTTGCAAAGCTATAGAAGCTTTTGCTAAAACAAAGTTTAACAGGTATATGGTTGTAATGCTTAATCGAGGTATTCGACCTCCAATTGCTTCCTTTCTGAACTGGTATGCGAGTAATCTTGAGAGCACAGAATCTACGACATTAAAGCTTTTCCCTAGCGTAGATGCGAATTTTCTACGGCAAGGTAAATTTGATAGCGAAATTATCCACTTCCTTGAAACCTGCCCAGGTAAGTTGATTGCAGTTACATCCTATCCCACTATGTCATCTGGTAAGAATCCAGACTATGAATTCAATCCAGATTTTGAAAACGGTTCTTTGCGGCATGTCGGCCATCGTTCTAATGACCGAACAGATATCGATTTTATGTACCTAGAAGAACCTACACACCTCATATCTGTAGTCGGTGAACCCGAGACCAAAACAAGTGATCGCTTGTTGCTTTTGAGTTATGGAATGGCTTTGCAGGAGGCTGGGGCTATTACGATAAATCAAGCCCATTCGTGGAGTCGCGATGTTGTAACACACGATAGCCCTTACAATGTATGCCGAGAGCTAAAAAGTAAATATTATCAAAAGGATTCTGAAGACTGCTTGTTGGCAATCTATCGCATGATTGAGCAAGCCGTTGGAAGGGCTGCTCGCACGGAAATGAAGCGTGAAACTATACATATTGCTGCCGACGGAGAGCTCGTAAAATTATTAGCAAACGATAACCGCGATCCAGCATTACTATCACACGAATATAGAGAATTGGTTAACTTTTCTAAATCGAAACTACCTTGGGTATCTCCGATAACTAGTGACAGCAGACGATTACAAAACTTAGCTATTCTTCATACTGCACGTTCTCTCGGTGCAATAGATAGGACTCTCAGCCTTATTAATAACACACCTACTTCCGACAATATTAAAGCTTGGAAAGAGTTGCGCAAACAGATTTTGTGTCTACCAGCATCTGTGTCGCCGCCAACCTACAGAGAATATTATGTGTCATCACCATATGGCGGTGCCTATGACTATACTCCCCCAACGAAAGATCGTGAGTGGAAAGCCGATGAGTATCGTTTTTTTGAACTTTGTGAAAAACCGATAAAGCGAGTTTGTGAGGCTTCAGCTCTGCTGCCTATTTTAATGAAAAACCCAACTATAAAATCTCATTTTGACGCAGAAAAATACTGTACCGCTTGGCCTGAAGATGCCAGATACATTCTGACACCTCCAATGTTCAACAATATTTATTTGGGAGCACTTGGCGAAGAGGTTGGAAAGATAATTCTTTCGAAGCATGAATTCGAATTTGAAGATTTACCTATGAATCAATTTGAAAAGTTTGATTATTTTATTATTCGGAATGAGAGACGAGCGCTTATTGATTTCAAGAATTGGGACCTAGGTGCATGGCAAGCACAAAACGATGAAGAGCGTAAAATTCAAATGGAAAAGATAAGTCACAAGCTTCAACGCCTAGGAGTAAATAAACTCGTAATTTGTAATATTTTCAAAAGGTCGAATGAACAGATACAGTATTTTGACCTTGATTTCTACCAAGTGGATGATGAACAGTCAGCTTCAATAATTTGTATTCCAGGCTTAATCAATGAAAGTGATAGCTGCGAGGACCTGGATGCCGTAATGACTTTAACTCGTTGGATATCAATGTAAAATAGAGAAGCCAATGATGGATATATTAATCAATCGAATAGACGTAGATTTTTTTCACGAAGCAATTTCTCGAGACTTTGATATTTACAAAATATCTACTGACATATCTGGGAAGCAAAACTATGGAAAGATAGTGAACAAAATCTACCAGAGTTTTACGCCACTATCTCTTTGTAGCTTAGGTAGAAACGGTTATGCCGTGTTGGTACCAAAGAGCAGTAAACATAATATGAGTGACCCCCATTACACCGTCAATCAAGTGTTACCCGGGGACTTACCAAAGAGTAGTTGTATAAAACTTCTTGTTGGTGCTCTTCCTCATTTAACTGAAAAACATACACGTTCGAGTGAAGGCGTTGGCCTATATTATTTAGCTGATGTAGAGGTCATTAGACAAGTTGAAGTTATAAGGGCATATGAAATTAAAGTTGACTGGGAAAATGCAGAGCATCTTGTCCTAAAAGTTGAGGCAGCAACGTTTACCCCTATTAGCTACCATAAAAATGCTGAAGGAGAGTTATATGGTGATTGCACTCATTTGCCAAAAGTAACATTTGATCGTTGGTCACAACAGCTAAATCGTTCAAAAAATGGAGAATTTATAAAAAAGAAACATCGAGATAGGAATATGAAAAGTGAAGTTGTTTCACTTGATACGAAAAACCCATCTAAGTTCTGGAGTTCTAAGATGGGAGTCCTAGCCATGTTTATGAATGATGTAGAGCAGCATTTAAGAAACTATATGTCAATCAAGCTACAAAGCCTGAGTCCGGAATACAGAGTAAGATTCAAAGAGTCCGACATTGTAGGCTCATATGGCAAAATAATGGATCTTCTGAAGAACCGAAATATAAACATTATAAATCTGACGGATTGCGATATATCTCCGCTGATTGACGCCTTAGAGAAAGAAAATTTCGTGTTTTCTCAATCCGATAATGCCAAGTCAGATTCCTTAAATTTGGCGGTGCATCATGATAAAGAATACTATGAATCGAAAAAAACTACGGATCCTTATAACTGTCTGCGTGGCGGAGATCGCCTAATTATTCAATCTGTGTACCCGGGGACAATTCTGAAAGACGGCAAGCTATCGAGAACAGAGTATGAGGCGTGTCTTAAAGAAATATTCATCAAGGCAGAAGTATTTGATAAGCAATTAAAACTTTTTATACCAGAAGGTAGCTGGTCGTTTGTAATCTGTTCTCAGCCTGATAAGAAAGACGCTGTATTTCATATGATGACCTGTAACGAAGGTGCTCTAAGATTCGATACTTTGAACCTTGATGAAGCCCAAGACAGGTTCTTGCTTGATCTATATAGACCGATGAAAGACGGCGAACATGCCGTTATTGACAATAGTTCAAGAAGTACTTTCTTGTTTGAGGATACAAATTATGTGGCGATTCCGCAATTCCAGGAGCTCGCAAGCGTAATGAGTGACCTCATGGAAGGTTACGCCCATGGTGTTAAAAGAGAGTGGATTACCGAGTATCTTGACCTTTTGAATGGAGGAGAGCTTAGGGTTGCAAACCCTAAGCTGGTTAATGAAAAGTTAGGTAACTTATTGGCAGAAAAACCGCATAACGAAATTTTTTATAAAAATGATTTATTCGGGAATAAAGAACAAAAAATATCGTACAAAGGCAGTCTTCAATCATTTTTTGATTGGATTGCCCTTGAGAAAGGGCTGCGTTTGGGAGCATCGTTAAAAGCGCAGGATAGCGGATATATAGAGGCATCTCTCGGGTTGTTTTATAACGAACTAGAACGCCTTTATTTTGTTGGAGATAAAGACAATGTCAAGGCGATTCCACGTTTTTGTCGTATGCGTAGAATCTTGACCGATGCAGATGAAGTACCGATATCACTTTTGAAGATGATGGAGGTTTTCCATGTCAGACATAAACAGGCGACTACGCTTCCATTTGCATTCAAACATTTGAGAGAGTTTATACAATTCGAATCTGTAGACCTAGAGCTATGAAGGATTATTAGGGTATTTATTAGATACACAGCTTACTCAACTTGCGACACGCACCCGATGAAGCGCTGCAACTAATAAAAGCATTTGTATTTTAAGGAACGAAGCAATGACTTCTCACAATGTAAAAGATGCACTTCAACAACTAGACAGCTTTTTGGCTGCGAGTAACCAGTCATGGCTGTTCGGAGCAGGTATTAGCGTTGATGCCAAAATACCATTGATGTATCCGCTTACCGATAGAGTGTTAGCTCTTGCGGTAGAGTCTGGCTCCGATTGCTTAAAGTCACTGCTTCCTTTTATCAAAGGTGAATTAGCTGAAAACTCCCATATCGAACATTATCTCAGCCACTTAGGCGACTATATTGCTCTTGCTGAACGCAAAGCTGACAGCCGATTAGCTTTTGATGCAGAGCAAGTATCATTAGAAGACATGAAGCAGGCACATACGGAAGTGCTAAGGCTAATTGCGGATACTGTCAGGTATGGTTATAAAAAAGGCGTTAACCCCGGGGAAGATGAGATTGGAAGCTTGGAGAGACCAATCGTTGATGTCAGCAAACACCTCGATTTTATTAATGCATTATTTTTATCGTCGCAAGGTGTTGCAAACCGGCGTCGAGCCTTACGTTTGTTTACTACGAATTACGATACCCTGCTTGAAGATGCCCTTGCGTTGAACTGTATTCCTTATTGGGATGGGTTTTCAGGCGGTGCTGTTGCTTTCAAACAGTTCAAATATGGTGATTCAGAGCCTGCCGAAGGATACCAAGCACATCTAGTCAAACTGCACGGATCGATAGATTGGTATTCGGGGCCAGAGGGGAAGATTTGGCGAGTCAGAGATCGCGACCTTTACCCTCAAAAAGAATCAAGAGTTTTGATTTATCCTCAATCAACTAAATATATCGCAACGCAAAGAGATCCTTTTGCAGGTCAGTTTGAATTGCTCAGAAGAGCTTTAACTTTCACAAAAGACCATGTGTTTATTACTTGCGGCTACAGCTTCGGTGATGAGCATATTAATCAGGAGATTGAGTTATCGTTCGAGAACCCTGATTGCCGCAGCACTCTGGTCGCTTTTGTTAAAGAACCAAATGAATTACTTCGTCGTTGGCAAAATTCATTTTGGAGCAACAGGTTATATGTAGTCAGTGAGTCTGGGCTTTACCGCGGCAATAGCAAGTTAGTTGAGCCAAAGCAGGGCAATTTATTAGGTTGGTGGACCTTTCAAGGATTGATTGCAACGTTAAAAGATGGTGCGGAGGCTCAGTTAGTATGAATCACTTCATGTTACTTCCAGAGCTCAAGATTGGCCATGTAGTTGAGGTCGCTGGCACTTCGATAAAAGTTGAGTTATCCGGAGATGTCGGTGAACTCACGAAGAACTATGACGGACGAGTTTATTCGGTAGGACAAATCGGCAGCATTGTAAAAGTCCATTTTGGAAGAAGGCTGATTTTCGGTTTTGTTACGTTATTGAGGATGAGATCCGAAGAATATATTGAGCAGGGTAAACCGATCCCTGTTGATGCGGACCAGAGACTTATGGAAGTTGAGCTGTTTGCAGAAGGCATTTGGAATGGAAAGTTAAGTAAGCTTGAACTCACGCGAGGCATCACAACATATCCCTTACCGCTACAAACTGTTCATTTACTGACCAAAGAAGAAACAGGACTTATTTTTACAGCCGCAGAGGGAAGTTATAGCGAGGACGATTTTTCTCCCATGGTTGCTTTCGGCTCTTATGTTGGGGCTGAAGGCACTACATGCCATGCAAACATCGATAAGATGCTTGGTTTGCATTGTGCGGTTTTAGGATCCACAGGCTCAGGTAAATCTGGAGCTGTTGCTGCCTTGCTACACAGCATGTTAGAGCATAAACCTAAACAAGATACGATTTCATCTCCGCGGATCGTGATCGTTGACCCACATGGTGAATACGGTAGTGCGTTCAAAAATAAGGCTGTTGTCTATAAGGCTTATGATCCTATCGGCAATGATGAAGATACTTCCGATACCATTTCGTTACCTTATTGGCTGTTATCTGCTGATGAATTTAGAACGCTTGTCATCGGAAAGACGGAAAGCGAAGCAACGTCCCAAAACAACATTATATATAAAGCGTTGACTCATTCTAGGATGGTTGCCGCTGGCCTGGTTGCACCTGCACCAAGCCGGCATGGCGTCCCTCCAAACGATATGGAGGATCATGAGAAGCCAAGAATAATAGATGGGTTTTCGATAGAAGATGTACTCAAGTTTGATAGGGACAAACCCAGACCTTTCTGTTTGAACGAGCTTTATAACCATATTTTTTATATTCAGGCTTCTCGGGTTCAGAATGGGCTTCTCCAGCCGATCACTGCAACAGATTTCTCCAAAAGTTTTAAATCGGTACTAGATAAACTGTCTGTACTCAGACTGGACCCTAGAATTCGATTTATGATGAGTAATTGGCGAGAGACGCCGACTACTTTGCAACAAGTTTTGAGCCAGTTTGTCGGTCAAAAAACTCATGAAGATGGAACGGTTCAAGATATTCGTATTATTGATATTTCTGGTCTGCCGAATGAAGTTGCTGGTCCGTTGACATCCATGGTGGCGAGGCTACTGTTCAATTATAAGGTCTATCAGGCACAAGATGAGCGCAAGAGAGATCCTGTTGTTCTTGTCTGTGAAGAAGCGCATAGATATGTGCCCAATAAAGGTGAAGCTGAGTACGCTTCCGCACAAAACTCAATAAAACGCATCGCACGGGAAGGTCGGAAATACGGGGTGAGTCTGATGCTAGTCAGTCAAAGACCTGCGGATATTGAAGGTACAGTGATCTCTCAATGCGGTACATGGGTGGTATTAAGATTAACAAACGCTTCTGATCAGCAGCAAGTCTCAAAGTTTTTGCCAGACGGTCTGTCAGGCATGACTAAGATTTTACCGAATTTAGTTCAGCAGGAAGCAATATTTGTTGGTGAAGGCGCCGCAATGCCTTGCCGGATCAAAATCAGAGATCTTCCAAAATCAAAACTTCCGCGGTCTGAGAATATTAAGTTTGCAGCAGGATGGTCTGAGCCCAGGTTGACGGATGCTGAGCTTGATGCTGTTGCAGTGAGGATGGCTGGTCCGGTTGCACCATTACAAATACGAGCCGTTGAAGATGCTCAGCCATTTTAATCAGCGAAGATAAGTAATCTAGAAGGTATTATGAGGATTACCTCAACTCAACTGTCTCATTGGTCAGATGAACGTCGCTCCCAGGAGATTCTGCCCATCCTGGTGAGGCGCTTGATCTCTGCAACATCGACGGTAAACGCGATGACTATGCCTGGCGGGGATTCTGTGAATTTACCCGGCTGGGATGGCGTTATTTCCGTTCAGTCTGGTAATCCATGGGTTCCAGATGGACTGAGCTATTGGGAGATGGGTACCTCAAAAGACCCTGCTGCAAAAGCACAAAGCGATTATGCAAAAAGAACTGAACAGCTGAAACCAGAGCAAAGAGCCGTTGCCGCTTTTGTTTTTATTACCCCAAGACGCTGGGCTGGTAAAGATAAATGGTTATCAATAGTCCGTTCTGAAAATCAATGGGCCCGGGTACTAGTGTGGGATGCTGACGATTTAGAGGCTTGGCTTGAGAGTTCTGCAACAACCTCATTGTGGTTTGGTGCGGAGATTGGCATTAATGGTTACGGCGTCGTTGCAATTGAGCAATATTGGTCAGATTGGCAAGGCCAATCTAATCCAGCCATAACTTACCAATCTTTAGTTACAGGAAGAGAGCAATCTGGCTTAGCATTAAGGAATGCCTTGGATAAACGGGAGTCCTTGGTCGCTGTTGTGGCCGACAGCCAATCAGAAGCCGTAGCATTTGTATGTGGTGCATTATTAGAACATGGCTATTCTAAAGTCGCAGCTTGTGTTACCAGCGAAGAGGGATGGCAATTCATTGATTCAAATTCAGGTATTAGCTTTGTTGTTGTTTCTGACAATCAACTGAGTAACCAAAAAGCTCCCCGGGATGGTATGACATTAATAGTCCCATTGGCAGCTGGAGATCGCGAATTCAATCTAAAAGGTATCGGGCGTGAAGCCTCGCTACACACTCAAATCGAGTTGAGGCGATCAAGGCCTGATGAGTTTGAGAATGCTTTACTAAATCTCGGATTAGATCGTGCTGATGCAGCGCGCTTTTCACGCTCTATGGGACGCTCGTGGACGGTATTTAGGCGTCAGTTCGCAGCAAACCCCGCAATTAAAAAACCTCTATGGCTATCTGCGACAAGTACAATAAGTTTACAAGTTTTGACTTTGGTAGGAGCATGGAATTCGCGCTCAGAGGGAGATCGGCTCTGCGTAGAGCATTTAGCTAACAGATCTTATGAGGACGTGGAAAATGACCTGATAGAACTTGCCGCTCTGGATGATGCCCCTGTAATTAAAATTGGCTCATTATGGAAAGCGAAAGCGCCATTAGAACTACTTAACTTAATGGCCCCAAAGTTAACTGATGCAGTGCTGACTCGTTTTTTTAACGTTGCAAAATCGATTTATGAAGAGCCAGACCCTGTGCTTGAGCTGAAAGACAGTGAGCGTTGGATGGCCTCTATCTATGGAAAAGTTCGTGCGCAATCTGGAGTGATTTTAGATGCAATAGCCGATTCTATTGCAAAGCTCGGATATTTTTCTGAAGTGAACGATGGGTTTGATATAGCTGGCCAATATGTCAGAGGGTTTGTACATCATCTTTTGTACGATGCTAATGAACAAAGATGGCTATCAGTTTCATCTTACTTGAGGGAGTTTGCAGAAGCTGCTCCGAACGAGTTCATCGGGGCCGTAGTGAGAAGTTTACGTAGCCCCACTCGAGCGGTTGTGTCTTTGTTGTCTGAAACTAGCGCTGATGGGTTACATGGCCGATGTTGGCATGCCAACCTGTTATGGGCTCTTGAGTTACTAGCATGGTATCCAACTCGTCTTAACAAAGTCGCTCTGATTTTGGCTGAACTGTCTAAAACTGAAATTAAAGGTAATTGGGGTAATACGCCTTTCAGTTCCCTGCTTTCTCTATTTCGTCCATGGATGCCGCAGACTTCAGCGCCACAGGGTGTGCGAATTCAAGTTATTAACAAAGTGATTGCTAAATTTCCAGATATTGGCTGGCAGCTATTAGTTGAGTTGACTCCCCGGGGAAATGACAGGGCTTCACCAAATGCAAAACCTAGTTGGCGTGACGATGATTCAGGTGCTGGCAACGGTGTTAGCCATGCTGAGTACAGCAGTTTCGTCTTAACTATTGGTTCAATGTTGGTAGAAAAAGCTGCGGGCTCTCCTACACGAATAGCGGAGCTGGTTTCTTTAGTGGATTCGCTTGATGACGACTTTAGAGATTCGGTTATTACTCTTGTTAAGAGTGCTTGTGAGTTCGATGATGATGGTAAAGAGTTGGTGCGTTCTGAGGTTAGAAAGTATTTAAACTGGGAAAACTCATTTAACCAAAATGGTGAAAGCCATGATCGGTATGCAGCGGATGCATTGCGGCCTATATATGACGGTCTCACTCCAGATGATTTAATTTTGCGGCATAAATGGCTGTTTTCTTCTGGTTGGATTGAGTTGCCGGATGGGCGGGAAAATGACCGAGAAGAAGCGCAGCGATATAAGGCCAATTTAACAGTTGATGCGTTTAATGAAATTTTTGATTGTTACGGCTGGCCAGGCATCACAAAGTTGGCTGAAGTTGCGGGTAATTGCTGGCTGATTGGGAAGTTGATTGCAGAGAGTCCTGCACGCACTGAGTCTGTTGAGTGGCTGTCTAAATGGTACCTGTCCAGAGGTAATACTGAGTTTGACGCATTGACTTCGGGTGCTCTCAATTGCATTAGTCAGAGCGAGCTGAGTTGCTTTCTAACAACATGTATTTCAACGCTTTCAAATTTGTCGGTATCAGCGCCAGTCCTTGGCGGTTTCCTTACAAATGCTCCTCAAGCCATCGAATTATGGCAGCGGATTGAAGAATTAGATGAGGGTATTCGAGATCATTTTTGGGGCAAAGTAACTATCCCATATCTTGTTTCTAGTCCGGAAGTTTTGGCTTTCTGTGTGGAAAAGCTTTTGGTTGCTAATAGACCCCGGGCTGCAATTCAAACGATACATGGCCGAGAGGCTGAATTATCTAGTGAGCTTATTGTTAGGGTTCTAAACCAATTAGCCTCTGGGGGGGAAGAAGCTGTTGATTTTCCTCAATCTTGGCACATTGCCGATTTGTTTGAGGTTCTGCACTCGCGTCAACTTCATTCTGAGCTTTTGACTTTGGAGTTTACTTACTACGAAGTGCTTCATCATTCGAAGTATGGTACGCCAAATCTATATACAGAACTGGTGATAAATCCTGACTTCTTTATGGAGCTTGTTTGCTTGGTGTACAAGCCGGCTAACTCAGAAAGAGAGCCGCTGCCAGAGCAAATGCTTGGTGTTGCTAGAACAGCAAGCTCTGTTTTGTATAATCTGAAGGTTACCCCGAGAATGGATTCTTCTGGCTTGACCGATGAGGGCAAGTTTTATCGCTGGGTTAGTGACGTGCGAAGAATGGCTCATGACCATGATAGACAAGAGATTACAGATCATCTTATCGGAAAAATGTTTGCAGACTGGCCATGTAAAAAAAGTTTAGCCATGTGGCCTGAACCGGCTATATCCGCTCTTTTAGAGCAAGATGATGCTGAAGAAATTAGGGCTGGGTTTTCTTTGGGGGTAAGGAATTCAAGAGGGATGACCAGCAGAATGCCGTGCGATGGGGGAAACCAAGAGCGTAGTGTTGCCCAAAAATTTAGGGAGTATGCAGCTTACTGGGACGTTACTCACCCCACAGTAGCCGCACTGATTTATGAGATCGCTCGTTACTACGAGTTTGATGCCAAACGCATGGATGAAGACGGTTTGTGGAACCAAGAGGCCTAAGCGTTCCATCATCCTTTGTGCTTAGCTCTGTTACGTTGTAGTGGTCTCTGTAGTAAGACCGGACTTTGTGTAAGTTGAGCAAATTTTAAGGAAATCAGTTATGAAGAGTAAACCTTTTACCCGTCCTACGGTGGTAGCAGCAATCGAATTTCTTGGGCAAAAACTCACGCAAGCAAACTTCGATATGTTAATTGTTCGAATGGGGTTTGACGACCAAATTCCTTTGGGGCCATCAAAGAGTGTGTCGGCAAAACGAGCATTGTTAGCACATATCTTAAATCGCAATGCAACAGTGGTGAGCGAAACATTGAATGGCTCTATGACCTTAGCAGAGGCTGCGGTCCGCGAAGCTGTGAGGGAAACGGTCCAGGAGAGTGCATGTGCAGAGCAACTAGCGTTTCTTAGAGGACTAGCCCTTGACGGGTATATCGTATATTGGGATGAAGAAACAAGAATGCCCATGCTACGGGCGGCTCTGCCCGACGAGGTTGATCTTCCAGCAGCAGATGATGAGGTACATCTTCTTTTAAAGCAGTTCGGTTTTTTTGTATCGTTAGGACATTTGGACCAGGCAATAGAAGCCCACACCCGGGGAGATTGGGCTGCAGCAAATAGCCAAATGCGGACATTTTTGGAAGGCTTACTCAATGAAATTGCACAGCACATTGATCCGCAAAAAACTGCCGGGTTGTCGTCTAGTGAAAACTGCCGAAGCTTACTCGCAGAACGGGGATTCTTGTCTGTAAGCAGGAATGAATGGACAAGCAATGGAAAGAACTTTCTAAACGGCTTATTCAAAATGCTACATACTGATGGCTCTCACCCCGGTTTGTCTGATGAAGACCATTGCACCTTTAGGTTACATATTGCGTTAGTTACCGGTCGGAATTTACTGCGGCGTCTTAAGAATGGCCAGTGAAAATGACAAGTAAGCTAACCCTAAGCTAATGACAGCATGAGGATTTGTAATTAAAAACCCTCAAGAGACTGTTTTTAAATTTTGAACTTTATTTTGGGCAACTAAGTTCAAATTACTTGTAGTTGAGCAGTCGTTTGGAAAATTTTATATTGGTTCGATTGTCCTTAAGGGAACAGCATGAAACTACTACCCTCATGCCACTGATTTGGATTGATATCCGAAGTATCCAAGCCATAAGTACGTAAAAGCCAACGTGTTTGCCCTCCATACTCGTCGCCGACTTCACTACGACCATGCAACGCTATTCGGTTATTTACCAAAGCTATATCACCAGGCTTAAGAGGTACAGGAATCGCGCAGTCAGCGCATACATTCTTGAGTGCATCCATCGCCTCTTGGGCTGTTTTTTTATCTATATCAGCAGTTTGTGTTGAGCTATGACTAAATCGAATCCACCAACTTCCATTCATTGCAAAAAGTAACTGGGCATCATCGACTATGAGGTCGTCGCCAAGAATTCTCTTCATTCCGTCACGAAAGGTAAGCTGTGAACCAATAATAAATTGGGGTTTTTGCAGTTCCTCGATGTGCTCCTTACTAAGGCGTTCCATCAGTTTCTCGAGGGGCATAACCATTGTCGGCACTTGATTTGGGTTCCGTAGAGCAGACAAACATACAAAATCAGGAGAAGGTGCAATACGGTCATCCTCTGGATCATGATGCCCTCGCAGTGGGAATGATACTCCGTCCGTGTGCCCACTCATCTTGCCTGCCGATTTTTCGGCAAATGCACCGCGCTCAGGCGGGAATACGACTAGATTAACAAACAGATCCCCTTCGTTTTCGGAGCGGTAGGAAACCGCATTGGAATTGATTGTTGTAAGACAAGCAATTGCAGTAATCTGAGCAAGCAACGTGCCTTCTATCTCTGGAACTGGGCGGAAATCCGTTGGAGTCTCCGGAAGTTCTGGAACTTCGAAAACCGCCTCTAACTTCACAAGGGGATTATCCCAGGCAAAAGCTGCCACCTCTGCACAGCTGCAATTATGACTTTTTAGTTCAGTTTCGATTAACGGTAGTAGCTCGTACCCAAGCTCTCTAGGTCGAGCCAAGCTTTCAAGCATGTACTCAAAGGAAACGCTCGATCGCCAAGAAGTGACTGCTGCACGCACTGCTTGTGAAAATATTACCTCGATCAATTGTGTCTTTCCCTGTATAAGTGATATAAAATTGATATATACAAATTTAGCTCTAATATAGTCACTATTCTGGCGACTACATGACTCGTAATATATATGAAAACACAGACGCTTCAGACAAAAGATTATCTCAGAGGATGTGCTAGTTTCCTAGCCTACTTAAAGCCATTCATGCATCTCAAAGATACTCCTCAAGGTATTGAATGTAAGATGACTGTGGCTAACGGCATGCCAGTGATCGTTACTGGTAAGGATGAGCCTCATTTGCTGTTGTGCCTGATGTCCGAACTTGTAGAACTACTTCCTAATATCAGCATTGACCAGAAGTTAGCTAGGACTCCCAACATACAAGTGTTACCGTTAAACGAAAAGTCATTGGAGGCTACCATGCAACCTTCAATCAACGCCCAAGTAATTAAAGAGCGTGCTCAAGCTGCGCGTTTGCAGATTGGTGTTACGACCAAGGTTTCTCAACATGATTTGGTAAAGAAAGTAGCAAAGAAGCGTGGAGTATCAGTGTCGACTGCTGCCCGAGATTTGCTACGAGATGGACTGGACCTATTTGATCAAGAATCAATGACAGCAAGCCCTTCAAAGTTACTTATCGATTATGAGAGAAAGGCTAACGATTACGAAGGGGCTGAGTCTGAAAACTGGATAATCCGTGCTGATCGACGCTTAGTGATAAAAACACGGCTACGAGCAGGAGAGTATGAGCGTTCGCTTTCTTCATTTACTAACTTGATCCTTGCTAATGCATTGAGCTGCTGTCAAGTTGCAGCTGCCGTACTCGCTGAATCATCTCAGCCTGTGATCCCAGATGATGCCGTTGCGGAGGCGCTAAAGGTTATTGAGAAATCCGTAGGGATCAGAGCGGGTAGTCTTGCACCTCAGATTGGTTTGGGTAAGCAGCGTGGGCTGACCAACATGATTTTAGGGGGGACCGTGCTTGCTCCCAAACTTGTGCTTGCAAAGCTGGCTACCGTTTTAAAGCTACCTTTGGATGTACTGTCGGTTACGCTGGAGCATCGATTCTCTAATCAGGCTCTTCCTGCGTTCAAAGCGACAGAAAGTAAACCCACTGTGCAATTGAAACGTAAAGCTTGGAGTGTTGCAGTGAGAGAACTACAACTTCCAGCTGATGAGCAAGAGCGTCTTTTAGACCTTGAAGGCTAAATGTGAATCCATTTGACCGTGCACGTCGACAAGCGTTTGAAACGCGCGAGGCCTTGGTCGGATTAGCTGCATCTCTTGCAGGGGTAAGCTCAGCAGAACTACTAGCTAAGGTTGAGGATTCGCTCGAAATTGCAATAGAGCGATTGCCTCTCGGACATACAGAGTTGTGCGGCGGTAGTGGGGTCCTGAAGCGAGAAATTCAAACCATCTATATTCGTAACGATGTTTCCCCAAGCGAGTCGGCCTATCTTATAGCTCATGAGCTGGGTCATTGGTACCTGGATGGTGAACGCCCAGCACAGACTATTGCTCACTTGAGTAGCATGACTGGCTCACATGGTAGTCAGGCGACGGTGGCGGTCGAGGCTTACGGCTCTCGTGAGCGCTTAGAACTTCAAGCCAACGTATTTGCACGCGAGCTACTGCTACCTCGTGGCGTCGCAAGCCAGCTATTTCATAGTGGCCAGGGTGCAGCCGCCATCGCTGCTAACTTCGAGATTCCTTTGGAGATTGTTCGACTTCAGCTATTCGATGGGATTTTGCTTCCTATATTACCCCCAGCTCCACCGTCTCCCCTGCCGATTATGACGCCGGCGCAGCATAATGCTGCCACTGCTTCGGAAACTTTCGTCAACGTTGTTGCCGGACCTGGTACAGGTAAAACAACCACGTTGATACATCGTATTAAGCATTTGGTTGAGCAAGGTGTCCCGCCCTGTCAGATCCTCGTCCTGACGTTCACAAACAAGGCTGCTCATGAATTGGCGGAACGTCTCAAGGTTTCCGGCATTTCAGGGGCTTCAGATGTTTGGGCCGGAACATTTCATGCCTTCGGACTAGAATTTCTCCGTAAGTACCATCATATGTTTGACTTGCCTTCCGACGTTCAGCTCGCAGACTCATTGATGCAAGTGCGTCTTATGGCAGGCACGCTGCCCAAGGTGAAGTTCAAATACTATCTGAGGCTTCAAAACCCTTACGATTGGCTCCCGGGGGTTCTTGGTCATATTAAAAGGCTTAAGGAAGAATGTCTCACAGCTGCTGACTATCGGGCTCGATTGGCTTCACTACCTGCTTGTGCCACAGATGTTGCTAATGAGCGGGAAGACATCGCAACTCTATTTGAGGCCTACGAAGCGGCAATGCGTGTTGAACATCTTGTAGACTATGTGGACTTGATTGCTTTCCCCTCGATCCTCGCTAAGCGAGACCGAGCATCCGTTGCTCAGTACATAGATAATTTCTCACATATACTAGTGGATGAATATCAGGACGTCACGGAAGTAATGGTCAACCTTCTTCGTCAGTTGGCCCTGAATGCACAATCTTTATGGGTGGTCGGAGACCCGCGTCAAGCTATCCACCATTGGCGGGGTGCTTCGATCAGAAGCCTGATGAATTTCGAATCTACTTACCTCAGCATCGTTCAAGGTGCCACTGTACGTCGTTATGCCTTGGATCTTAACCGGCGAAGTACCCCAGAAATTCTAGAGCTATTTTCATGTGCAGGCATCCATCATGCTCTGAATGACCGAATGGCTTTAGAACACGTTGGAGCACATCGCCCTTCAATTGGAGTTATACCGACTCTTTACGAATGCGACACTAAGCATTCCCAAGCTGTCACGATTGCTCAACGTATTGATGGTCTAGTGCAGCGAGGGGTTCCTTATAGAGATCAAGTTGTAATCAGTCGTAAATCTGCAAACGTTGAACAGATTGTTGCGGCGCTCGAAGACTTGAATGTACCGGTGTTACACATTGGTGATGTTTGCCAGCGACCAGAGATAAAACGTCTGCTATGTTTGATGGAGCTGCTGTGCATGCGACAGCCCCGCTCATTAGTGGGGCTGATGTCCGAACCTGCATTTCGAATGCCCCCTGAAGATATCGAACACCTCATGTTGCTGACAAGCAAAGGCGCAGGATTAAGCATGCAGCGTGGGGGATGGTTATGGTTGCCCACGCCTGGCTTATCGCAAGCGGGCCACCAAGCCAAATCAAACCTCGCTCAGCTTCTGAGAGGATTCAAGCATAACTCTAAGCCTTGGGATTTTGTATCCACAATACTGCTGGATCATCGTTATGGATTACCAAACCAATCTGATCAGTCGATCCAAGCCCATACTCAACGATTGGCTCTCTGGCAGTTCGTTTACGCGGTGCGCAATGGCGACGGTGACATCCGTCAGGCAAGACTCTCCCAGTTCTTACTCCGTGAAGAACTACGTCGTAGAATCGGAGAAAAGCTGGGAGAGCGTGGTTTACCTCCTGAAGCGCGAGCCTTGGATGCAGTGAGTGTCATGACTGTGCACTCAAGCAAAGGACTTGAATATCCTGCTGTCCACGTAACCGACATAGATGACAGTTCATACGGCGCGAATCGCCCATTTGCTTACGACCAACGGGGGTTGGAACTCTTGCCTCCTGAAGTACTGAATACGACAGCATCAGAATTCATGTATGAAGAACGGATAGAACGCAACAACCTCCTATATGTCGCTCTGTCTCGAGCTCGCGACTACCTCTACTTATATGAGATAAGCGGGTGGCAGCGTCCCGTACCACTTAACTGCGCCTCGGCTACGAGCTTAGTCAAGCGTGCAGGAATCAAGGCACCACCTCCACAATTAAATGCGATATCGCTTACCAGAAGTAAAGTGTTGCCGATAGTAAGCTATGAGGCGTTCAACGTTTACATGAACTGTCCTCTACAGTACCGCTATCGCTATGAACTATCCCTCACTGCCGAACAAGACATCGACGCATCGATCCGCGCTCGTTGGGCCGTAATGGATACTCTACTGGCAGTTGCGAAGGATGGAACTAGTTTTTCAACGGCATTTCAAGCTGCCTGGACTTCCCGTGGTTTGCCGGGCGAAGAAGATGACCCTGGCCTGATAGACGACGCAATAGTCGCCGCCAAGCGTGGGATTGCGGTTGTTGGAAGTGTCTGTGGCACCGTCGAAGACAGTATGGTATCAGAAGTCAACGGCATACGTATTGAACTCCCTTGGATGCTATCTGTTAAAGGGCAGTTGCACTGGATTAGGGCGCAGACAACGGTTCAGTATACCCTTAGCCATTTGAGGCCTATGATGCTGAATATCAATGGATCGCAAATTCCCAGCGCAACGATTTACTCCATCATTACAGACGAGCAAATTAAAGGCGTACCGTCTAATAAGGTAGAAAGCACTTCAGTTTACAAGATGGCCCAGCAATTTGCTGCAGGGGATAGATCTGCTAAAAAAGGTAGGCAATGTCTTCACTGCGCGTACCTAAGTATATGTCCAAGTATCCTTTAGTTTGGCTTTTAATTTGTCAAACAACTACACTGAATGCGGTTGGGACATATCAAAAGGTTGTGTAATGAACTATCAAGTAAAGCTTGGTGAAAATAATGAAATTCCTTTGCCTGACGATCTCTGTAGCGAGCTTGATATCAAGATTGGTGATATTTTGCTTTGTGAAGTAGTTGAAAACTTGTCAAAACTTGTAATGACTAAACACAGCAACCAAACACTCAGTGACGCTGATATAGCTTCTGCTGGGAATTTGACACGCGTTATATCCCTCCCTTCCTCCAAATAGTGCTTCATGTTTAAATCTATTTTGTCACTGGGGCCGTTAGTGCACTTTTCGCAGCAAAGTCTCATTTCAAAATTATTTTGTCATTTTCCAAATTTTCAAATTGAAATAATCAACTGTAAAGGTGGATTTGCTATACAACTATTTTGTCACCCCACAAATAAAAAAGCTGACTATGTCAGCTTTTTTTATGCCTAAAATTTGGCTATGCTGTGTTCATTAGGTTGTACAGATAGTTTTAAGCCTCTGTGGCTCTTGGTGTTTTGATCGCCAGACTTGATGGTTTTTTAGTATTTACTAATATTCTTTTTCGGTATATGCTTATATTAATAAGTGATGGTTGTTGTGTGTTCAGCGCACAGCTTTTTCCCTGTGCTACCAAGAGGTATTGATGATGGACTGGATGAATTTTACACCACAACAGTCACTACTCGGTGGGCTGTTGATTGGTCTTGCAACCGCTATGTTATGGTTGCTGAATGGCCGTATTGCCGGGATCAGTGGTATTACGGCAGGAGTTTTGATCTCTTCCGGCGCTGAGCGGCTATGGCGGCTGGCTTTTGTGCTGGGGCTGGTGTTGTCTTCCTGGGTCTGGCTGCTGTTGGCTCCCTTGCCTGTTTCTCAGGTAACGAGTAATTACTGGCTCTTAGCTATTGCAGGGGTATTAGTTGGTTTTGGTGCTCGTTTAGGCTCGGGTTGCACCAGTGGTCACGGCATCTGCGGTTTATCCCGTCTGTCAGGACGTTCTTTGGTCGCTACTGTTACTTTTATGACAGTTGCTGTGATCACAGTTTTTGTTGTGCGGCATGTCGTCTAAGGAAAAATTTATGAGACAAAACTGGTTTTTATCCGTAAGCGCTTTTGTCTGCGGCCTTCTGTTTGGTTTGGGTTTACTCATGGCTGGTATGGCGAACCCGGCCAAAGTGCTGGGTTTTTTAGATATAGCTGGGCTTTGGGATCCATCGCTGGCTCTGGTGATGGTTGGCGGCATAATAGTGGCTTTTATTGCTTTTACCATCAGCAAAAAAATGCCGCAAAGTCTGTTAAACACCAAGTTCAACTGGCCTGATGCGACAGCTATTACCCGCCCTTTACTGATAGGTAGCATCTTGTTTGGTTTAGGTTGGGGCTTAGCGGGGTTGTGCCCGGGCCCTGCTTTGGTATTGGCTGGCTCAGGAGCTATAGAAGGATTGATTTTTGTGGTCTTTATGTTGATTGGTTTTCGGTTGGCGGATCTTGTACAAGCCAGACTGAGTTAAACCGTCACTTTCAGCTAATACCCCTCGCAACACTCCGAAAGTACTAAAGCCGCATCACTGCGGCTTTGGTTTTAGTTATTTCTACCATTTCAGTAAACCGTGCTCAAAAAATCCGCTTGCTAATGCAGAATGTGATCTGCTATACATATTACTATGTAATACAAAGTATAATCCATAGCATGGTTACTTTATGACAATAGAAGAAAAAGAAGAAAAAACTCAGGAAAAGTGGGAAGTGCAGTTGCGTAAAGGCACGCTGGAACTAGTGATTTTGGCTGCATTGCAACATCGTACTTTGTATGGGCTGGAGCTGTTAAAACTGCTGCAAAGTTTTAAAAGTGCCGCCATTACCGAAGGCACTTTGTATCCGCTGTTAGACCGGCTGAAACGTGAAGGTATTGTGGATGCACAGTGGGTGCAGGAAGGTGATGTCAGGCCACGTAAGTATTACAGCCTGACTGATACTGGCCATCGTAAGTTGGCCGATTTAATTACCTTATGGCGCCAGTCTGTGCTTGATATTGAATTTTTATTGGCTCATCCGGGCCCTGCTGTTTTACCTGTTCAAGGAGAATAAAGATGGAACAACGCGACATGATTCATCAGTACCTGAAAGAGCTGGAGCGTTATCTGGCAAGACTGGAGAAGGCTCAAGCGCAGGAAGTGCTAAAGGAAATTGAAAGTCATATTTTTGATGCGCTGGAGCAGCAACAAGGTGCAGGTCAGGTTGAGGATGCCAGCGCAATTTTGCAGGGCTTTGGTGAACCCCGTCAGTTGGCTTTTGCCTATATCGCTCATATCACGGATGGTGCGCCACCTCCTGCTGGTTTTAAAGCCATTCAAAAAGTAAAACAGGGAGTAACTGCGACCTTGTACTACGCCATGGCTGCTTTTGGCTTCAGTATTGCTTTTGCACTGTTCTTTGTTGCCGCAGCCGAGGTGTTTATGCCGGACTCGGTCGGTGCCTGGTCTGCTGGTAACGGCAACAGTTTCGCTATCGGCTTTTTTGCTGCCCCTTATCCTGCTGATCAGGAATTGCTTGGCGACTGGTTTATTCCTGTCACCAGCCTGACTGCGTTATTGGTAATCACCTTGACCAAAAAAGTGTTACGGGTTTTAAAAAATAATAGGTAGCAGGGCAACGTATTGGCGGTGAACGTCAGACTCTCCGTGACTATAGAGGCAGTATTCCGCCTCGCAGCTCTGAAGGGCTGTTGATCCGGCAAGGGCAGTATTTCCGGCTGAATGACAGCGGAGAACAAAGCTTATTGTGAGTCCAGCATGCTATTGGCATACATATGTTCTGAAATTGGCTGCCGACAAAGGTTTACTAAATAAATAGCCCTGCCCAACCTCACAACCGAGTTTGATCAGCATGTCTTTTTGCGCCTCATTCTCAATACCTTCAGCTATCAGCTGTAAATTCATCGACTGAGCCAGAGAGATCACTGCTTTGACTATTTCCATGTCGCCTCTGTCGGTCAGCATTTCCTGCACAAAGGATTTATCTATTTTCAGCACATCAACCTGAAACTTTTTCAGATAAGACAAGCTGGAATAGCCGGTGCCAAAGTCGTCTATCGAAGTGCGAATGCCAGATGCTCTGAGTTGGCTTAACATGTTTTGCGTTTTACTGACATCGAGCATCAGTGCGCTCTCCGTCACTTCCAACTCCAGAAGTTGTGCTGAGAGCTGCAGCTCTGCCAGCAGATCTTTGATTTGCTGCACCAGCTGTGGATCGGCAAACTGAGCCGCTGCAATATTGACAGACACAGGCACCTGATAACCCTGTTGTTGCCAACTTAAACAGTCCAGACAGGCCTGACGCAATACTTGTAGGCCCAGCTCTGCAATTAAACCTGTTTCTTCTGCCAACGGAATAAATTCTAACGGAGAGACCCATTGTCCCTGCTGGTTTTGCATCCGGGCAAGAGCTTCAGCTCCTAACAGCTTGCCTGTTTTTAAACAAAGCTTGGGTTGGTAATACACCTGTAACTGTCGATTATCCAGGGTGTCGCGTAACAGCAGTTCCAGTTGATGGCGATAGATGATTTGCTGTTCCAGTTCGTCGGAGAAAAAGCTGGTTCTGTTACGGCCTTCAGATTTGGCTTTAAACATAGCCACGTCGGCGTGGCGCATAACCATTTCAATGGTTTGGGCATCATCAGGATAAATGCTGACGCCTATGCTGACGGTCATTTGGTATTTCTTGTCCTGCAGCGTAAAAGGTTGCTGAAATTGACTATGCACCTGACTGCTGAACAAAGCTATTTCTTCGATAGACCAGAGTTCTGGTAACACCATCACAAACTCATCACCGCCTAAGCGCGCCAGTGTAGTTCCGGCATCACAAATAGAACTCAGGCGTTCAGAGGCTTGTTTGATCAGCAAATCACCGAGATTATGGCCAATAGAATCGTTCACGTATTTAAAGTGGTCCAGATCGATCAGCAGTAAGGCTGATTTATGGTGCAGCTGCTCAGCTCTTTTAATCGCCTGTTCGATACGGTCATACAGCAAAACACGATTAGGCAAGTTAGTTAAGGGGTCGTGGTTCGCTAAATGGCTCATTTTTAACGCCAGCGCCATACTCTCGCTGACATCATGAAACACCACTATGCTGCCAAGGCAATGCCCGTTACTATCGATAATAGGTGCCGCCGAGTCTTCGACCTGATACAGTTGCCCTGTGCGTGATACCAACTGACAATTTAATGCCATGGCTACAACACGCTGTTCTTTCAGGGCAAAATAAATCGGGTTCCAGTGCGGTTCTAAGCTGTGGGCATCTCTTAATTGCATGACTTCTTCGATAGGGCGCAGCAGCGCTTCTTTGGCAAGCCAACCTGTCATACGTTCGGCAATAGGATTCATAAAGCTGATTTTGCCGTCCAGATCTGTGGCTATCACCGCATCGCCTATAGAATCTAAGGTCACACGTAGCCACTCTCTTTCCGCTGCGACTTGTCTGCTGTAGCGGCTTAAATCCAGCAGATTTTTAATCCGCATCCGACTCGATACTGCATGCAGAGGTTTACGTAAAAAATCTATGCCGCCTTCATTGAGTGACGCTATTTCATGTTCTATATCGATATGAGTCGTGACAAATACAACAGCTATATCTTGGGTGGCTGGATTGGACTTTAAGCTTCGACATACGGTAAGGCCATCCATACCTGGCATCTCTATGTCCAAAATGATGAGTTCAGGGCGATGCAAAACGGCCAGCTCAATGGCTTGAACCCCATCTGTGGCGAAATACAAAGTCGCTAAATCCTGCAAAAGTTCGCGCAGTACTAACAAGGACGATGCCTGATCATCCACTAATAAAATTTTTGCTGCTGGTACAGTAGCTTGCATGATCTGCATTCGGCACTTCCCTGTTTTTTGCCCAATCTTTTATTAGTGTAGACGAAAAATTAACCGGATAAAGCGCGGGATTTTTCACCCAAAGCCAATTATGCTGTGATAAATCATTTGGATAGGCCAAAACGTTGTTTAATTTTAGTGTACTGGAGCAATTAATTGGTTTTTCGCAAGATGCTTTTCAGCATCTCTCGCCTGCTATGACTCAACTGATCAGGTCTACCTCTGTTGAGCTACAGAAACTTAAGCAGTCCTATCAAAACAACGATGCTAAAGCTATTGAGTACTTTATGCATAAATTACGCGGCAGTTACGCGACTTTGGGGGCTACTACCTTGCCTGAATTATCACGCCCTCTGGAGCAAGCTCTGCATCAGTCAGGCCAGCTACCTGGTGCCGAAGCTTTTGCAGAGTATCTGGAGTGTGTGGAGCAAACCAGTGCCGCCCTGGAGTTGTGGTTGACTCAGTTTGAGCATCATTCAGATACCACTACACCTGACGTTTTGCAGTATATTCAGTATCTTGAAAATAGTGATATGCAGGCTTACAGCCTGTTTCAGCAACAAAGATCGGGGTGGATCGCCTATTTAGGTGCTGAAGATTTTGTGCTGATGGAGCAGGAAATTATGACATTAAACTTTGTGGCTGCGACAGAGCGCCTGAAACGCATTATGCAGCATAAGGAAGCAGGCCAATGACAGGTTTGAAGCGCACGTTGTCAGAGCTTTGGCCTGTGTTGATCCCGGTATTGTTGTTTTCGGTAATTGGCTTTTATCTGTCGGGGCATTTGCAACAACGGCAAGAGGAACAGAATCAGCAACGTATTCAACAAAGTTTAGATAATAAAGCCCGGCAACTGGCTGATGCGATAGGTGAAAAACTCACTATTTATCAGTATGGTTTACGTGGTGTCCGCGGCGCTGTATTAAGTGCCGGCACGGAAAAATTCGGCTATGAAAACATGCTGAATTACAGTCAAAGCCGTGACTTAAAGCTAGAATTTCCAGGCGCCCGCGGTTTTGGCATGATCCGCAAAGTAACGCCTGCTGCACTTCCGCAATTTTTAGCTCAAGCTGAGGCTGAAAATGCTGACTATTTTAACTTTCGTCAGCAAAGCGTGCATACGCATGATTTATTCGTGATTCAATACATTGAACCTATAGCTGACAATAAGGAGGCTGTAGGTTTTGATATAGCTTCGGAGCAAAGTCGTTATCAAACTGCCCTGAAGGCTGTTCGGGAAAACAGTGCTGTACTGACAGACCCAGTGACTTTGGTGCAAGCGCAAAACAAAAAATCTCAGGGCTTTTTGTTGTTAATGCCCATCTATTTGCAAAGTAAATCGCCGCAAACGGCTGAAGAACGTTATCAGCAGTTATATGGTTGGGTTTATGCCCCTTTAACCATTGATGAAATCTTATCCAGTATCAAAACCGCAGATGCACAGGTTCAGCTGGACGTCATAGATATTGCATTTAATCCGCAGCAGGCTTTTTTTAAAACAACAGTTACAGATTCGACGTTAACTCCTTATCGGGCTGAGCAGAAGTTATCTATTTTTGGTCGCGAATGGCTGGTCAGATTGCAGGCTACAGAGCATTTCGTGACTGCGTTGGCATTACCCGCCCCCAAGGATGTGTTTTACACCTCGGCAGGATTTAGTGTCTTGCTGATCGTCATTGTTGCTTTTGCCCAACTGACGTTTTTCCGGCGTTTTCAACTATCCAGGCAGCAGGCTGTATTGGCTGCCATAGTGGAAAATGCCAACGAGGCTGTGGTTGGTCTGGATAAACAAGGCAAGATCAGTAGCTGGAACCCAGCGGCAGAACAAATGTTTGGTTACAGCGAAGCGCAGAGTCTGGGCAAAACCATCAGTCAGTTGATTGTGCCTGATGCTTATCTGGATGAACAAGCGCAGCTGGAGCAAGTGGTCCGTAAAGGCCAGAAGATACGTTATGTTCAGACTGTGCGTCAGCACAAGTCTGGTCTGCAATATGCAGTCTCATTAAACGTATCACCTATTCTGGATGAAAAAGGCCAGTTTATCGGCTCAGCACTGACGTTAAACGACATCAGCCATATCAAGCAGGCTGAACAAAAACTGCAGCAAGCTAATGAAGAGCTGGAGCATCAGGTCGAGCTGCGTACTGCTGAAATTGAACGGGTATCAACCTTGCAGCGCAGCATTCTGCGTAACGCCAACTACGCTATTATCACGACTGATTTACACGGCAGTATCACGTCTTTTAACCCGGCAGCTGAAGCTATGTTGCAGTATAAGGAAGCTGAACTCGCTGGTAGTTATAGCCCTGCTGTATTTCATGATCAAGGAGAAGTTGTTGAGTATGCAGAGCTGCTGACCAAAGAGCTTGGCTACAAGGTCGAGCCTGGTTTTGGTGTATTTGTCGAAAAGGCTAAACAAGGGAAAACAGATACCAGAGAATGGACTTACAGTCGTAAAGATGGCAGCCGTTTTCCTGTCCAGCTTGCGGTAACAGCTTTGCTGGATCAGCAAAAGCAGGTAGTAGGTTATTTGGGTATAGCCCGCGATTTAACAGTACAAAAAGAGCTGGAATTTGAGCTGGCTCTGGCGAAAGTGTCGACAGAACAAAGTCCGGATCTGGTATTCTGGTTGAGTGATAGTGCACAAGTCATTAAAGCAAATCCAGCGGCTTTAGCCTGCTGTTCCGATGAATTGAGCCCAACCAAGCTTGTCGGTCAATTAGTAGGCGATCGACTACAGCAACTGACTCAAAGCTCGGAGAAAAAGCGCAGTGTGCAGTTTGAAACTCAGTTTGAGGACGCTACAGCTGTACAAATTCCCTTATCGGTGAATTTATCCTGGATCCGTTTTGAACAACGAGACTACTTCTATCTGGTGGCCCGTGATCGCTCCGAGCAACACAAGAGGGAGCGCGAGCTGGCCGAGGCCAGACGGTTGGCGGATGCAGCGAATGACGCAAAGTCGGCTTTTCTGGCCAATATGAGCCATGAAATCCGTACGCCGATGAATGCTATTCTGGGCATGTTGCAACTGGTGCAACAAACCAGCTTAACCAAAAGACAAGACGATTATATTCGTCAGACAGAAATTGCCGCGAAATCCTTATTAGCGATCCTGAACGATATTCTGGATTTCTCTAAAGTGGAAGCTGGCAAGCTGGAAATGGACAACCATAGCTTTGAACTGGTTGCGTTGATGGAAGACATAGGCACTATTCTGTCTGCCAATCTGGGCAGTAAAGATGTCGAGATGCTGTATCAGTTTGCCGACGATTTGCCGCAGCTGGTGGTGGGCGATAGTTTAAGGCTGAAGCAGGTGCTGCTGAACCTGACCGGCAATGCCATCAAATTCACCGAGCAAGGTGAAATAGTGGTTAGTCTCGAAGTCGCAGCCCGCTCTGCTGAGGCTGTCCGACTGAAGTTTACAGTCAAAGATACTGGCATTGGCATGACTGAACAACAGCTTGCGCTGATTTTTCAGAGTTTCAGTCAGGCTGAGTCGTCCATTAGCCGTCGGTATGGTGGTACAGGTCTGGGGCTGGCTATCAGTCGGGGTCTGGTTGAGCTGATGGGCGGACAATTATCGGTAGAAAGCAGCTATGGAGCCGGCAGTAGTTTTAGCTTTGAACTTTGGTTTAATTGTCTGAACTTACCTGCCGCCAAGTCGGATTTATCTTTATTGAAAGATCTCACTGTGCTGGTGGTGGACGATAATCAGCAATCCCGGCAGATTTTATCTGAGGTGATGCGTCATTATGGCTGTCAGGTGGATTTAGCCAGTAGTGGCGAACAGGCGTTGCAGTTATTACAACAAAACAACAACTACAAGCTGGTGCTGCTGGATTGGCTGATGCCTGGATTAGATGGTTGGCAAACGGCGGAAAAAATCCGTGCGTTGGTGCAAGGTCCGGATATGCCGCTGGTGATTATGGTCACAGCTCATGGCCGGGAATGTCTGGCACAAAAGCAGCAGGAAGAACAAAGTCAGCATTTGCTGAATGGTTTTATTGTCAAACCTTTCACACCTAGCCGCTTGCTCGATGCGATACTGGATGCGCTGGCTGGTAAACAGATGTTTTCCAATGCGCTGCAGGATGCGGCACCACGGCAAAGTCGGCTGAACGGTTTGCAGCTATTGCTGGTGGAAGATAATCCGACCAACCAGATAGTGGCGTCTGAGCTATTGGGCCACGAAGGGGCTCTAGTCGACATAGCGCCCGGTGGTACTTTTGCTTTGGCGATGCTGGAACAGCAGCCGGATAAATACGATTTGGTGTTGATGGATATTCAGATGCCGGATATGGACGGCTATGAAACTACCCGTCGTATCCGCAGTAAAGCGGCTATGCTGGCTTTGCCTATAGTGGCTATGACGGCGAACGCAATGCAATCGGATAAACAGGCCTGTCTGGATGCGGGTATGAACGATCATGTGGCGAAACCTTTTGCTATCGATACGCTGGTTCAAACCATACTGAAGTGGTCAAAAACTCCGGCCGACCTCAGTCGGCCTGTCGCAAGTATGCAACAGCCCTTGCTGAGTTCTGCTTTGGTCGATGAGGCTTTACAGCAAGGCGTCCAGCTAAATTCCGCGTTAAACCGTCTGGGTAACTCGGTGACTGTGTATCATAAAACGCTGAAGTCTTTTGTGGCAGAACTCGAGGCCGCCTTGGTCAAGCTTAAAGCTGGCGCGGCGTTGCCGGAAAAAGAGTTGTATTTGCTGGCCCATTCGTTAAAAGGCTCCGCCAGTTCTTTGGGTATTGTGCGTTTATCTGAACCTGCTGCGGCAATAGAGCAATCTATTAAACAAAAAACCGCCCTGGATTTACCCATGGCCATAACGAAGTTTGTTAAAGATGCCGAAGCATTTGTGCGTTTTGTGCCTGTACTGCTGGCCGAAACAGCGCCGACAGTCGAGACGCAGCTGGCTGATTTGCCAGATGACGCTGAACTTAAGGCTCTAATGGTTGAGCTGCAAACTTCTTTGCAAAGCTTTAATATGAGCGCCCTGGACCAGTTTGCACAGCTTAAACATGCACTACAGCAACTCAACCCTGAATGGCTGGGGCCACTGGAAAGTGCATTAGAGCAATTGAATTTTGTGCAGGCTTTGCTTTACACAGATCAATATCAGACGTTATTAAAAGGCAGTGATTGATGAGTGCGATCTCAACACCCAGTGTGGATAAAATAAAAATTCTGGTGGTAGACGACCAGCCCGTTAATATTCAAATCATTCATCAGATGCTTAATGCTGATTACCAGATTTTTATGGCGACATCCGGCGCTCAGGCGATAAGTTTGTGCCAAAGCAACCCGCCGGATCTGATCCTGCTGGATGTTGTTATGCCGGAACTGGACGGTGTAGCGACTTGTCGTTTATTAAAGCAACAGCCTGAGTTAGCCCACATACCGGTACTTTTTGTCACTGGCATGCAGAGTCAGGAAGAGGAGGTTGTATGTTGGGAAGCCGGTGGCGCTGATTTTGTGCTCAAACCTGTGAATGCGGTGACCCTGAAACACAGAGTTAAAACTCAGGTGAAACTGTTGCAACAGGCCCGTTTACTGCAGCAACTGGGTGCAGAAAATAACTGTTAAGTTGTCGGATACAAAGCCAAAATAGCTTGGCTTTGTCTGCATAGCTCCTGTTTTATTTCATCAGGAGCAAGCGCTGTCGCTGCTGTGCCAAGGGACAATAACCAACAGGCTAAAGAGCCCCAATCGCTGCAGTTGAGCGTCATCACTACCCCTTCATCATGCTGTTGCTCGTCCGTTATACCTTGCCACCATTCCCGTCTGGCTCTGTCTGCCGCGCTATGGATAAACAGGATCTGAGCTGTCCGTTGTGCAGTCGGGGTGCTATTTTGTAAAAAGTCTTTGGCATTAAAATCAGTTCTGGCCTGAAAATGCTCATTTTTAAGCTGTAAGTGGTGAATGCGGTCAGTGCGAAAATCACGAAAATCCTGTCGTAGTCTGCACCAGGCAATCAAATGCCAGCGCCCCAGATAAAACACTAAACCTGCAGCTTCTACTTCACGTTGGCTGTGAGTCTGGCTGGCACTCTGATAATCAAAGCTCAACAGTTGTTTCCTGGCTATGGCTTGTTGTAATACGGACAAATCTGCCTGTTGCGGATGCTCTGTGGTTGGAGTGGCCATGCCTTTGGCTAACAACTCCAGTCGTTGTTTGGCTTCATTGGGCAATACAGCTTTGATTTTATCTAAAGCTGATTGCATTTTTTCGTTATAGCTGTGAGTCGTCATGCGCTGCGCCAGCATCACGCCAGTGGACAAGGCATAGGCCTCTTGTTCTGAGAAATTCACTGGCGGTAGTAAATAACCTTTCATCAGGCTATAGCCAATACCTGCTTCCGCCAGAATAGGCACTCCGGCTTCGCCTAAGGCAGCAATATCACGGTAAATAGTACGAACACTTAAACCAAAATGTTCTGCTATGGCTTCGGCTGTACAGGTGCGGCGACTTTGTAAATACAAAATTAACGCCAGTAATCTGTCTACACGATTCATCTGTTTCTCTTGGTATTGGCGCAATTAACGGATCATTAGCCGACTGATTTTGCCATCCTGCAAGGCAAATACATAGTTCAGTTGAATGGGGCTCCCCTTGAACTGGCCAGATACATTTGCCTTAACCCAAACTTCACCATAGTTGCGTTCTGCAGTCAGTACCTGAATCATGGGTTGATACTTTTGTTGAGTTTGCTGCAGCCAGCGCTGAATCGACTCTAGCCCGGTTAATTGCTCGCCCTCATCAAAGACGGAGGCGTCCGGGTCAAAACATTCAGCGGCTAATGTATTATTTCGCTCGTTAGTCGCTGAAAAATAACAATCAATTGCAGTATCTAACACAGTCATGATGCGCTCCTTTTACTTGACCCTGTCAGAGTAGCAGTCCAGACTGACAACCTTATGTCAGTAGTGTTCACTTTCATTGAGCACAAATCTGATAGCCACCACAGAGTTAGGCTTAGCTTTACTGAGTTCAGATGTCAGTAGCTACTGACTGAACGCTCCACTTGTGCTCATCAGCGCATTCCATTGATCCTTTGTGCTGTATAAACAGTATGTAATTGCACATAAAGCTATTGGTCGCTGTAAAAAGACATCTGACCGAATGTCATGTCATCTTTACTCAATCTTGACACTCGCTTCATTGCAGGGCTTTCGCGGCTGAATTAGAGTAAGCCCGTTTTTACTGAACTTAATTTTTGTTACAGGGATTTATCTTATGTCTTTGCTGAAAAAGCCTGTTGTTTTAGCTGTTAGTCTGGCTGTTGCTGCTGCCGCTCTGTATTGGTTTTGGCCAAGTGCTGAACCTGCTGGGGCAGGACAAGCTGCTGCAGGCAAACCTGGCCCGGGACAACGACCAGCGGGGCAAAGACCAGGAGGAGCACGTCCTGCTATGGCCAATAATCCCTGGGCTATGCCAGTTCCTGTGCGGGTGATTGAAGCGGGTTCCACCGATTTAAAAGTGCAGATTAAAGCCATAGGTACAGTAACGCCATTGAACACTGTTCTGGTGCAAAGTCGGGTTTCCGGTCCTTTACAGCAAGTATTCTTCGAAGAAGGTCAGAAAGTTGAAGCTGGTCAGTTGTTAGCTCAGATTGATCCGGCCGATTACAAAGTAGAGTTGGCTCAGGCGCAGGGTCAGAAAGAACAAAATATAGCGCTGCTGAAAAGTGCGGAACAGGACCTGGAGCGTTTTGCCAAACTCAAAGAGCAAAATACGATAGCAGCACAGCAAATGAACGCGCAGCAAGCTCTAGTCAGTCAGCTCAAAGGTGCTATTAAGTCGAATCAGGCTGCTATTGATGCCGCTGCTTTGCAGTTGTCTTATACCCAAATTAAAGCTCCTATCAGTGGCCGTTTAGGTTTGCGAGCTGTCGACCCAGGTAATTTAATTCAGGCCAATAGTGCCGAAGGTCTGGTCACTATTACTCAAAGCTCACCTATAGCTGTAGTTTTTACTATTCCTGAAACTCAGTTGCAGCAAGTGCGCAGTGCCTTTCGTGCAGGCTCTGCCTTATCTGTGGAGGCTTGGGACAGAGCTGAACAAATGCAGCTGACCAGCGGTACCTTAACCACCTTAGATAACCAGATTGATATAGCCACAGGCACTTTGAAGCTCAAAGCTGAATTTGCTAATCAGAACGAAGAGTTATTCCCGAATCAGTTTGTCAATGTGCGCTTGAATGTGGCAGTACAAAGTGGCGCTGTCACTATTCCACAGGATGCCGTGCAATACGGTGCCCAAGGGACTTATGTTTATATGATCGATGACAACAACAAAGCGCAAATCCGTTTGTTGAAGTTAGGTGCTGTCGATAACGGCTTAGTGGCGGTGGAAGAAGGCTTAAAAGCCGGGGATAAAGTGGTACTGGAAGGCTTAGACCGTTTAAGACCAGACCGCGAAGTTGAGGTGATCCAGGACGCGCCTAAGGGGTAAATGATGAACCTGTCCAAGCCTTTTATTTTACGCCCTGTTGCCACTTCGTTATTAATGTTGGCGATTTTAATCGCTGGTCTTTTAAGCTGGCGTTTGCTGCCTGTGGCTGCCTTGCCTCAGGTGGATTACCCTATCATTCAGGTGTTTAGCTTTAACCCTGGTGCGAGTCCAGACATTATGGCGCGCACTGTCACAGCGCCTTTAGAGCGGCGTTTAGGCCAGATACCAGGTCTGAAACAAATGTCGTCCAATAGCTCGGCCGGTGCTTCGGTTATTACGTTGCAGTTTGCCTTAGTGGTGGATATGGGTGTGGCCGAGCAGGAGGTTCAAGCCGCTATTAATACAGCCTCCTCCTTGTTACCAAGCGACTTACCTACGCCTCCGGTCTATCGCAAAGTAAACCCGGCCGATGCACCTATTCTGACTTTAGCTGTCAGCTCCGACACGCTGCCTTTGCCTGCTGTTTACGATTTAGTGGATACCCGTATGGCACAGAAGCTGGCTCAGCTGACTGGTGTGGGTATGGTCAGCCTGGCCGGTGGTCAGCGCCCTGCCATTCGCGTCAAAGCTAATCCGGCTGCTCTGGCTAGCCTGGATTTAAGTGTCGAAAGTCTGCGAAGTGCTATCAGCGCAGCCAATACCAATCAGCCCAAAGGCAGTTTTGATGGTGCCTTTCGCTCCACTATGCTGGAAGCCAATGACCAAATTCGCAGTATCGACGAATACGAAGAGTTAATTATTGCCTACCGTGAAGGCGCACCTGTGCGCTTAAAAGACGTGGCGAAAATTGAAAATGGTGCTGAAGACCGGTTCCTCGCTGCATGGGCTAACCAAAAAGCTGCTGTGCTGGTCAATATTCAGCGCCAGCCCGGTGCCAATGTGATTGATGTGGCCGACAGAGTACAGGAATTATTACCGCAACTGACGGCCACTATGCCTGCCGCTGTGAAAGTAGAAGTCTTAACGGACCGGACTCACAGTATTCGTGCTTCAGTGCGGGATGTACAAAAAGAGCTGGTGTTCGCCATAGTGCTGGTGGTGTTAGTGACGTTTGCCTTCCTGCGCACTATTCCGGCCACTATTATCCCTAGTCTGGCCGTGCCTTTATCTTTGATTGGTACTTTTGCTGTCATGGTGTTGCTGGATTTCTCAGTCAATAACCTGACCTTAATGGCCTTGACCATAGCCACAGGTTTTGTGGTGGATGACGCTATCGTTATGCTGGAAAACGTCGCAAGGCACCGTGAGGAAGGGGCTTCGCCAATGGAAGCTGCACTGAAAGGTGCCAAAGAAATTGGTTTTACGCTGATCTCCCTGACCTTTTCGCTGATCGCCGTGCTTATTCCTCTGCTGTTTATGGCGGATGTAGTAGGGCGTTTATTCTTTGAGTTTGCCGTGACTTTGGCTGTGGCTATTTTGATCTCCTTGGTGGTGTCTTTAACGCTCACCCCTATGCTGTGCGCGCGTTTATTAACCACGCTGCCAGAGCATCATGATCAAAATGGCTTGATGGACCGCATTATTGCCTCTTATGGCCGTGGTTTACAGTGGGTATTACGTCACCAAACTTTAGCCATGTTCAGTATGTTGGCGACAGTGGCTTTAACTGCGCTGTTGTATCTGGCGGTGCCGAAAGGCTTTTTCCCGGTGCAGGACAGTGGCGTTATACAGGTGGTGACTGAAGCGCCACAGGATATTTCTTTTCAGGCGATGGCATCGCGCCAGCAGGAACTGGCGGAAAATATTTTGCAGCATCCGGCTGTGAGCAGTTTGTCGTCTTTTATCGGCGTTGATGGCAGTAATACCAGCATCAACAGTGGCCGTATTCAAATTAACCTGAAACAACATGCTGAGCGTGATTTGTCGGCTGTGGAAGTCATTCGCGAGCTGGAACAGCAAGTGCAGGCCGTACCTGGCATTAAAGGCTGGTTCCAGCCGGTGCAGGAACTGAGTATTGAAGACCGTGTTAGTCGCACTCAATACCAGTTCAGCTTAACCACACCGGATCAGGATGTATTGAACCAGTGGTTGCCCGTTTTAGTGGAAGCCTTGCAACAACGACCTGAATTGTCCGAAGTGGCACATGACCTGCAGCAACAGGGCTTGCAGGCCTATATCGATATTGACCGCACTGCAGCAGCACGTTTAGGTATTAATGTGTCGCAAATCAGTACTGCGCTGCAAAGTGCTTATAGCCAGCGCCAGATCACCACCTTATTTACTCAGGCTAATCAGTACCGGGTGATTCTGGAGGTAGACCCGGATCAGATCAATGGTGTGGATGCGCTGAATAAGCTTTATATCAGCACCGGCTCTGGTACGCCTGTGCCGCTGTCTGCTGTGGCGAAAGTGACACAACGACCTGCCAAGTTATTGATTAACCATCAGGGCCAGTTCCCTTCTGTCACTTTGTCTTTTAACCTGGCTGAAGGTTATTCGCTGGGTGAAGCTGTAGCAGCCATCGAAGAAGTACAGCAGCAATTGCAATTACCAGCTGAAATGGAACTGACCTTTCAGGGTGCTGCTGAAGCGTTCAGAGCCTCTTTGAGTAATACGCTCTGGCTGGTGCTGGCGGCGGTAATCACTATGTATATAGTGCTGGGTATTTTGTATGAAAGCTTAATTCATCCGGTCACCATATTGTCGACTTTACCTTCAGCTACTGTCGGTGCCTTATTGGCGCTGCTGATCACAGGTCAGCCTTTGGATTTGATCGCAGTCATCGGCATAGTGCTGCTGATAGGTTTAGTGAAGAAAAACGGCATTATGATGGTCGACTTTGCACTGGAAGCGCAGCGCCATCAGGGCTTGTCGCCGACTGAAGCTATTTATCAGGCGGCTTTAATGCGGTTCCGGCCTATTTTAATGACGACTTTAGCTGCACTGTTTGGTGCTATCCCATTGTTACTCGCCAGCGGCTCAGGTGCTGAATTGCGCCAGCCTTTAGGCTTGGTGATGGTCGGTGGTTTGCTGGTCAGCCAAGTGTTGACACTTTTTACCACGCCAGTGGTCTATCTGTGGTTTGACCGTCATTTTAGTAGCAAAGAAGGTCGTCAAGAACACTTACCTGAAGCTGAGGCAAAAGCGCTATGAATTTAGCTAAGCCCTTTATTCAGCGCCCTGTCGCCAGTGGTTTAATTGCCACAGCGATTTTGTTGCTCGGTATGTTGTGCTGGCGTTTGTTACCGGTATCCCCTTTGCCTGCGGTCGATTTCCCAATGATAGTGGTCACCGCCAGTTTACCTGGTGCCAGCCCTGAAAGTATGGCGGCCACTGTGGCCACGCCGCTGGAGCGGGCTTTGGGCAGTATCGCCGGCATTAACCGCATCAGTTCCAGCAGCAATCAGGGTTCTGCACAAATACGGCTGGAATTTGATTTAGATCGTAATGTCGACGAAGCAGCCCGTGAAGTACAGGCCGCTATTAATGCGGCCCGCAGTCAGTTGCCATCCGGTATGCCAGGCAATCCAAGTTATCGTAAATTTAACCCGTCACAGGCCCCTGTGATGGCGCTGGCGTTGAGTTCAGAGCACTTGGCCTCCAGTGCTTTATATGATGCTGCCTCTACTGTATTGGCGCAAAAACTGGCTGCTATTACTGGCGTAGGTCAGGTTGAAGTGACTGGTGCTTCTTTGCCTGCGGTGCGGGTGCAATTAAACCCCGGTATGTTGACACAATACGGTGTGGCTTTGGATGAGGTGCGCAGTGCGATCAGCGGCGCTAACGCCGCCGTGCCTCTGGGTGTATTGGAGAGCAGTGATCAGCGCTGGCAGTTGGCGACCAGCCAGACGTTGCGGCAGGCGTCGGACTATCAGAATTTAGTCGTGAAATACGTCAATGGTGCGCCTATCCGCTTGTCGGATGTGGCATTAGTCACTGACTCAACAGAAAACCGCTACAGCGCAGGTTTTCATAACGATAAAAATGCGGTGATTTTACTGATCAGTCGCCGCACCGGCGCCAATATAGTGGAAACCATAGACGCTATTTACCAGCAAATGCCGCTACTGCAAGCTTTGGTACCAGCTGGCGCGGATTTAGCTGTAGTGATGGACCGCAGCCCGGTGATCCGCGCGACCTTAACTGAAGCGCAAATCAGTTTATTGATTGCTGTGGCTTTGGTGGTGCTGGTGGTCTGGGCTTTTTTAGGCAGCCTGCGCAGTGCCTTGATCCCAAGTCTGGCCATTCCTGTGTCTTTGGTTGGCTCTTTTACTGTGATGTATCTCTGTGATTTTTCGTTGAATAATTTGTCGGTGATGGCGCTGATTGTCGCCACAGGTTTAGTGGTGGATGACGCTATTGTCGTAGTCGAAAATATAAAACGTCATATAGAAAGGGGATTAACGCCTTTGCAAGCAGCGCGACAAGGCGCGTCTGAAGTTGGTTTTACTTTGCTGGCGATGAACCTGGCGTTAGTGGTGATTTTCCTGTCAATTTTGTTTATGGGCGGCTTGGTCGAGCGTTTATTCCGGGAGTTTTCCATCACGCTGGCTGCTGCTATGACTATCAGTCTGCTGATTTCGCTGACCTTAACGCCAAGTCTGTCTGCCCTGCTGTTGAAAAGCAAAAAGCCTGGCGAGACAAAGATCGGCGGCTTTGAGAAGTTTCAGCAGAAATATCACCAGAGCGTAAGCTGGAGCTTAAGCCATTACCGCTGGTTGCTGGCCGCTTTAGTCTTGTTATTCGCTGCTAATGCCTGGTTATACACCAAAGTGCCTACAGGTTTATTACCGGATCAGGACACTGGCCAGCTGAATGGTTTTGTGCGTGGTGATGATGGGTTTTCCTTTCAAATTATGCAGCCAAAAATTGAAGCCTTCCGTCAGCATTTATTAAAAGACCCAGCCATCGCTGATGTGACTGGCTCCAGCGGTGGCGATATGGGCATTAGTAACAGCTGGATGCGGGTACGGTTAAAACCTCTGGCGGAGCGCAAAATATCAGCTCAGCAAGTGGTTGATCGTATTCGCGCTACAGCACCGAAAGTTCCGGGGGGCATGGTGTTCTTAAATGTCGATCAGGACATTCGCTTGTCATCCCCTTTTGGCCGCAGTGATTATGAGTTGTTGATGCTCTCCGGTGATTTACAGCTGTTGCGCAAATGGAGCAAACAAGTCGCAGAAAAAATGCAGGAATTACCTGAGTTGGTGGATGTGGATACGCCAAGCGGCGAAGATGCACAGCAAATTTCATTGACGATAGACCGCGAGGCGGCGCAGCGTTTAGGTGTGGATATGCGCACTATTGCCACTTTGCTGAATAACTCTTTCTCCCAGCGGCAGGTAGCGACTTTATATGATGAGATGAACCAATACCGTGTGGTGATGGAACTGACACCGGGTTATACCGCTCAGCCTGAAGTATTAAAGCAACTGCAGCTGGTGACGGCCGACGGTAACAGAGTGCCTTTATCCAGTATTGCCAGTTATCAGTACAGTCTGGCCAATGACCGCATTCGTCGCGATGGTCAGTTTGCCTCTGTCGGTATAGGTTATGGTTTAGCTCCGGGCGTAACCTCACAACAAGCTGCTGCAGCTATTGATCAGGTATTGGCGCGGGCCATGGTGCCCAGTGGCATTCATACTATCAATGGTGAAGATCAGCGTAATGCCATGTTTAAAACCGGCGATCAGTTGTGGTTGATTATTGGCGTGATCTTTACTGTGTACCTGCTGCTTGGGGTGTTGTATGAAAGCACTATTCAGCCGATCACTATCTTATCGACTTTACCTTGCGCTGGTTTGGGCGCTTTGCTGGCGCTCTATGTTAGCAATACCGACTTTAACCTGATTGCTTTGTTGGGGCTGTTTTTGCTGATTGGTATAGTGATGAAAAACGCCATTTTACTGGTCGATTTTGCCTTACATGCCGAACGGGATCTGGGTTTATCACCCCAAGAGGCGGTCGCTTTGGCGGCAGCACAACGTTTGCGACCTATCTTAATGACCAACTTTGCGGCTTTGTTAGGCGCTGTGCCCTTGCTATTTGGTATGGGCGAAGGTTCAGAACTACGCCAGCCTTTAGGTATCACTATAGTGGGCGGTTTGCTGGTTAGTCAGCTGCTGACCTTGTACAGCACTCCAGCTGTATATCTGGCGTTAAGTAAATTTCGGCGGAACACAGCACAACAAGGTGTTTTGAATACAGTGAAGTGACAGAAAAAAGGCTGAGGTTTGACTCAGCCTGAAGCATAAAATGGGCAAGGCCAACCGGGAATACGCGCCTTGCCCCGGCTTGCGCCTTAACCTGTCACCTTGCGACTGCGTAAACCGAAGTAGCAGATGTAGATGTAACAAAAGATCGGCAGAATAAAAGACAAAGCCAGACCAAAAGTATCTGCCAGCTTGCCTTGAGCTAAAGGTACTAAAGCTCCGCCTACTATAGCCAGACACAATAAACCTGCCCCCTGACTGGTGTATTTACCTAAACCATGTAAAGCCAGACTAAAAATAGTTGGGAACATAATGGAGTTAGCGATACCGACGAGTAGTAGCGCAAATAAAGCCAGTTGTCCTTGACCTGTAATTACCAGTACCAGCAATAACATGGCTGCAGCAGCGTGAATGGCCAGCAATAAACCAGCATTCATGCGCTGCATCAACAAAGCACCAACAAAACGGCCGACCATGGCGCCACCCCAATACCAGGCGACATAGTGTGCCGCGTCAGCTTCTGCCAGTCCTGTAATTTCAGGCAAGGCAATAAAGTTGACCATCACTGAACCTATAGCGACTTCAGCGCCCACGTACATAAAAATACCTAAAGCACCCAGCCACAAATGGGTAAAAGGCAGCAGCGTTTTAATGGATATTTTTTCCGCAGCAGTCGCATTTTCGACCACAGGCAAATTCAAGCGGGAAAAAATTAAAGCGACGACAAACAAGGCGACAGTCAGTATCAGATACGGCAGTTGCACAGCGTCTGCGCCTTCAGTGCTATCGAGTTGACTCAAGATTAAAGCAGCGCCAATCAATGGAGCCACAGTAGTGCCTAAAGAGTTAAAAGCTTGCGTCATGGTCAGACGGCTGGAAGCCGTTTTTGGATTGCCAAGCACCGTGACATAAGGGTTAGCCGCGACCTGCAAAATGGTGATACCGGAGGCCAGCACAAACAATGCCGCTAAAAACCAGGGATAACTGTGAAAGCTGGCGGCCGGAATAAAGTTCAGCGTGCCAAAACCTGCAATAGCTAAGCCTATCACTATGCCTTTTTGATAGCCCAGTCTGTTAATCAGAGCTCCAGCAGGTAAAGACACCACAAAATAAGCACCAAAAAAGCAGAATTGGATCAACATAGCCTGAGTGTACGTCAGGTCGAACACTGCTTTTAAATGTGGAATTAAAATGTCATTCAGACAGGTGATAAAACCCCAGATAAAAAATAGAAACGTCAGAGTAGGTAAAGCCCAACTGCTGACGGGCGTGCCGGAGCTTTGTATTTCGGCCTGTGAAATGGATTGCATAATAATCAGTTCCTGTTTAAGTAGATTAAGTTGCAGGGCAACTTAAATCGGCCGTTGCTGTGGCTGGCGTCAGGCGAATGTTAGAAATACTCAGCTGATAAGCGGCCTCGCTATGCAACACAAAAGGTTGCTGCAGATGATTCAGCGATGCGCCTTTGGCGGCAAAACACCCTAAATCAATCACCACTTTATGCCATTGACCAGCGGCTTTACTGCCGATAAGTTCAGCTAAATTCAAAGTACCCCCACAACCTGAGCCACAAGACTGGGCTAAAGTGACTGCTGCTGTGGGTGCTGCATTCCATTTCATATCGACCACCAACTGACCATAACCACTGGCATCCAGCGGTACAGCTGCTTGCAGTACCAGTTTGGCTTTCGAATTGGCAGCCCAGTCCAAGAGTAAAGCGTCTTCCTGTTTTTGCCAGTTCACTGCGGCTAAGTTCAGGCTTTGGTCGGCACTTTTAGCTTTGTTACCTGTGACAGTAACCACAGCTGTTTCATCCTGCAAAATCAGGCTGTAGCCAGAAGCTGGACGGCGTTCAAATAAACTTAAGCTGTCATTACTAACACTCTGAGCACTATTGATTTGCTCGGACAAATCATTGGCAATGGTGGTGTTATCCTGATAAGTCAGGCCATAACCCAAAGCAAAGAGTGGCTCGTAATTGCTCTCACCCTTATTGAGCGGGGTTTGATCTGCCGTTTTTGGCCAGGAGAAAGGCAGTTTGCCTTTAAAGTCATAGTGCACTTCACCAGCTGCAGTTTTAAATAATACCTCTGCCACGGCTTGACCCGCGGAACCAGGCAACCAGGCGGCGACAAAAGCGTCAGACTGATTCAGTTCAGGATTGACCCATAAAGGCCGACCCGTTAAAAACACAGTCACTACCGGAATACCATCGGCTTTAAGTTTTTTCAGTAGTTCCAGATCGGTGTTTTTACCCGCCTGATAATCCAGTGTTTTGATATCGCCATCAAATTCGGCGTATGGGTTTTCACCTATGACAACAACAGCGACGTCAGGTTTTTGCTGGTAAGAGCCATCAGCACTGAGCTCGACAGTGCCTTGCGCCGCTTCGACTTGCTGTTGTATGCCTGAGTAAATAGAACGGCCATTCGGGAAGTCTGCGTTGACATTACCTGTGCCTTGCCAGGTTAAAGTCCAGCCACCACTTTGTTTGCCGATATTGTCTGCACCATCGCCTGTCACCAGTACTTTTTGTTTTGGAGCTAAGGGCAGTAATTGGTTATTGTTTTTCAGTAGAACCAAAGATTCACGCACAGCTTGGGCTGCAATGGCCTGATGATCAGCATGACCAATCAGTTCTGCTTTGCCCGCCAGTTCAGACTGAGCTGGATTACCTTTTTCAAATAAACCAGCGCGGATTTTGACTCTTAAAATACGACTGACGGCATCATCTAAACGCGCTGCTGATATTTCACCTGCTTTGGCCTGAGCCAGAGTGTTGGTATAGAGCGCTTTACCATCTTCCGGTGCCATTAAAATATCAACACCAGCGTTAATAGCTGCGGCACAGCTGGTGTTGGTGCAACCCGGCAGCTGACCATGGCCGTTCCAGTCGCCGACCACTAAACCATCAAAACCCAAGCGTTCTTTTAAAACAGTGGTGAGCAGGTAATGATTGCCATGCATTTTGTCGCCATGCCAGCTATTAAAGGATGCCATCACAGTTTGCACACCTGCATTGAGGCTAGTGATATAACCCTGAGCATGCAGACGGACTAAATCGGCTTCGTTGCTGAGCGTATTGCCCTGATCTTTACCATTTTCAGTGCCACCATCACCCAAATAATGTTTGGCTGTAGCAATTAAACGGCCGCTTTGCATAAAGTCAGAACCAGGATTGCCCTGAATACCTTTGACTAAAGCAGCGCCCAACTCTTTAACGATGGCCGGGTCTTCAGAATAACTTTCGTAGCTGCGACCCCAGCGATCATCGCGGGCGACCGCTACTGTGGGCGCAAATATCCAATTAATACCTGTCGCAGCCACTTCAGTGGCTGTGGCTTTACCTATTGCTTCGACTAACTCTGCATTGTTGGCTGCACCCAAACCTATATTGTGCGGAAATATAGTCGCGCCAATGACGTTATTGTGACCATGCACCGCATCCGTGCCCCAAATAGGAGGGATACTGCTGCCGTCTTTAGTTGCATCCACACCAGCGTCGTAATAAGCCTGAGCTAAAGCAACCCAGTCTGCTGCTGTAGAGTTTTTATTATCATTTGGATAGGCGCCGCCACCATTTAGATAAGAACCAAAACCATACTGGCGCATATCTTCTACTGTCATCCAGCGGATATCTGGTTGGATCAACTGAGCTACTTTTTGCTCAATCGTCATAGCAGACAGCAGTTGCTGCACCCTTTGTTCTGTGTCGTTGTTGATTAAAGGGCTTTTTAATTCAGGCCACAGACTCAGACTGTCAGGTGCAACTGCTTTCACCTCTGCCGCTTTCTCTGTGGTCGTATTTTGTGGGCCGCAGCCAGACAACGTTGTGATAAGGGCAGCACTGCACAACAACGCCAATGGGGTGTATCGAAACATAATGAGTATCCTGTTGAGCTCTGTCTGTCTTTGTGTCCGCTTCCGTCTGAAAGTCGGGTCTTTTCACTGTATCAGCAGCGTTTTTTTCAGCGGGGTTGGCAGGCAGATCAGCGGTTTGTATGCGCAAAGGCATACAAAAGTTCTGATGGGTGCTTGATATTCTGTCCCCGTGTCCTCCGGGCTTATCATCAAGCTCCGGTATGCAAACCTATGATTTGCTTATTCTTATTTTTATGTGCTTTATATTTCCCCTGTAGTGAAGACTGAAAATACACAGTTTCCTTTGGAAGAACGCAATTGTAAGCGGTTTCATTTTTAGCTGACAAAGTCGTTATTGCCAACTGTTTTTTAACCAAAATGTAAGATTTAGTTTTTCTGTATTGACGAGTTAAAAAAAATCACCTAATTTTGTGAAAGCGCTTACAGTTAGTTTTGGGGAGTAAAAAACTACCTGTCCGGCGTGACCTGAATTTCGTAGCAAGTAAAAAACCAAAAACAGTCGACAGGGAACTACACATGAAATCCAAAACGTTCAAAAAGACCAGACTCGCCACCAGTCTGTCGTTAGTGCTTGGCGTAGGCGTTGTTATGCCTGCCTTCGCGGATGACGCGCAGGAGCAAAACGCACAAAAAGCCGAAGAAAAAATTGAAGTGATCAGCGTCACCGGTATCCGCGGTAGTCTGATTAAATCTATGGATACCAAACGTTCTTCCACTGGTATTGTGGATGCCATTTCAGCCGAAGATATAGGTAAATTTCCAGATACCAACCTGGCAGAATCACTGCAGCGTATCAGCGGTGTGTCTATTGACCGTGTCAACGGCGAAGGTAGTAAAGTATCAGTCCGTGGTTTTGGTCCGGACCAAAACTTAGTGACCTTGAATGGTCGTCAAATGCCTGTGACTACGGGGTCACGTTCTTTTGATTTCGCCAATATTTCTGCTGACACCATCAGCGGTGTTGAAGTCAATAAAACCAGTTTTGCCTCCAATCCAACAGGTGGTATAGGTTCGGTTATTGATGTACAAACCTTAAAACCTTTAAGTGCTGGCGGCGAAAAAGCGGTGTTCAGTGCTGCGATGGTCGATGACAGATCGACGGAAGAAGGCAGCGCAACTCCTGAGTTAGCAGGTTTATACTCCACTACTTTTAATGATGATAAGTTTGGTGTGTTAGTGTCCGCCAGCTATCAGGAGCGTGAAAGTGGTAGCCAGCAAGCCAACGTAGGTACAGGCTGGCGTAGTTTTCCTGGCTCTGTCGATATCACTTCCGGTGAGTGGGGTGCTGTTCCAGTAGGTAACCAAGAGAACCGCCCTGGTGCTGATGATGTGTACTCTGTACCACAAACGACCATTTATAAATTTGAAGAACAGCAACGTGCCCGTACCAACGGTCAGTTAGTGTTGCAATATGCACCGACAGATACTCTGACGGCCAGCGTTGACTACACTTACATGCGCAATGATATCGACACTCAGTACAATGACGTGTCTGCCTGGTATACCTATGTGCCTTCACGGAGTGTCTGGACCGATGGCCCTATCTCTTCACCATTAATTTATTCTGAGGAATATGCTACTCCTGCAGATTTATCTATGGGTGCTGGCGATTACGGTGTTCGGAACGAAAGTGGCTCTTTAGGCCTGAATCTGGAATGGCAAGCTACTGATAACTTAAAACTGAGTTTTGATGCGCACAAATCTGACGCTGAATTCAAACCAAACCATGTGTTGGGCTCAAGCAACACTTTAAGCACAGCGGCTTTTATTCGTCAAAGTGCTGCAACAGATTTTACCGGAGATATTCCACTGCTAGCTGTTGAAGGTGGTAACTCAGTTCGTCCATCAGATATGGTGGTGACAGGTAGCGTATTTGGTAACTCTACCAACAAATCTGAAATTGATCAGTACCAGTTTGATGGTGAGTATATTTTTGAAAATAGTAATAGCAGCATCGATTTTGGTATTGCACTGACGAACGTAGACAACCATTCAAAATCAGTCAACGTGCAACGTAACGACTGGGGTGGTGTAGGTCAGGCAGGTGATTTCGATGATTCCTTCTTCCCGGCTGGCACTATCCATGACAAGTTCAACGGCAGTAAAGGCGATTTCTCCTTAATGCCAGATCGTGATTTTGAAGTGCTGAATACTATTTTCTTCTGGGACTTCAATACGGTTCGCGCTCGTGCCGAAGAGTTATATACCCCGGCTGGTTTCGTCGGTGCTGGTGATTGTGGTACTAACTTCTGCCCTTCGACCGATTACGATAGTGACGTAAACCGTTATACCAAAGAAGAATCACAGTCTGCTTATGTGCAGTACAACTACGAAAATGAAATCTCGGGTATGCCGTATGATCTTCATGTAGGCGTGCGTTATGAAACCACAGATGTAACTTCAACTTCTGCTGTTGCTGCATACAATGGTGCGCGTTGGGTAGCTGATACCGAAGTCGTTCTGCAAGCCAGCGGTCAGCGCGAGTTCCAGACGAAAACGGGTGATTACGACTACGTCTTACCTAGCATGAATTTCAATATCGAAGTCATCGATGATGTGATGTTACGTGCAGCCTACAGTGAAACTATAGGTCGTCCTGATTATGTCTCGATTCAGGGCGGTACAGTAGTGTCCACTATAGCGAACCGTGCTGGTGGTGGTGGTAATGCAGGTAACCCAAGCCTGTTGCCTTTAGAGTCGAAAAATATCGACTTATCGGCAGAATGGTACTATTCACCAGCTAGTTACGTTTCCGTTGGCTACTTCCGCAAGGATACCAGTAACTTTATTAGTAACACTATTGTTGAGTCCTCTATCTACAGTATTCCAAACCCTGTAGATGGTAAAAAATACGATGAAGCAGTAGCCGCTGTAGGGAATGACGCTGGAGCTATTCGTAACTGGATTTTTGCTAACTACCCGAATGCACCAGGTGTAGATGTTGCTAACCGCACCATAGATGGTGTGGCTGGTGAAGATGAAATCTTACTGTTCAAAATTGATACTCCTTCGAACGGTTCTGATTCTGATGTTATTGACGGTTGGGAGTTCGCGGTACAACACGCCTTTGGTGAAACTGGTTTTGGCGCTATTGCTAACTACACCATGGTTGATAGCGAAAGGTCTTATAACAATTTCCTTTTACAGGATCAGCCAGCTGTGATTGGTTTAAGTGACACCGCTAACGCTATTTTGTTCTATGAAATGGATGGTTTCCAGGCTCGTATCGCTTATAACTGGCGAGATGAGTTCCTGAACTCTAAAGGACAGGATACTGGCGCTAACCCTAAATATACTGAGGCCTATCATCAAATTGATATGTCGGTCAGCTATGACTTACCGCAAGTCGAGGGTTTGACTATTTTTGTTGAGGCCTTAAACGTCACTGATGAGCATATCCGTGTGCACGGTCGTGCCACAGAACAAGTGTTAAGTTTGGTTGAATCAGGTGCCCGTTATAGTCTGGGTGCGCGTTACAGCTTCTAAGCTGATCCAGGGCCATAAGGATATGGCCCATTCTGTTCTGGCATTTTCAGCCTGAGTTGAAAATGCCATCTCTCGATTTTTCTATAGCTTCGTACTTAAACAAAAAACCAGTAGCTTTCGTATCCAGCGACAGGTTTAATCAAACTATAACTAAAAATAGACGGTAAAGGTCGGGATATAGCATGAGTAAAAATGTTTTATTAAACAGCGTTGAACACAGAGACCTGAAAGTGATTACCGCCAGAGGCGCAGACTATGGTGATGCGGTCTGGTTTGCTGTCACTTTTCCCAAAGAATTTCGTACTGTTCAGGCGCACTACCCGATTTTTTTTCACAAAGATAGCAACAGCAATCAGTTTTTCGCTGTGACTTTGTTTGGTTTTCAGGATCAGGAAAATCTCTTTTTACAACAGGATAACTGGCGTGGTTGTTATATTCCTCTGATGCTCAGACGTCAGCCTTTTTTGATTGGCCAGCAATTGGTGCGTGAGGATGGAATCGAAACCACTCAACGAGTGATCCACATCGACTTAGATAACCCTCGCGTTAGCCAAACTGAAGGCGAAGCGCTGTTTTTACCTTTTGGTGGCAACAGCCCTTATTTGGATGAAGTCGCAGTCATGCTGGAAACCATTCATCATGGCATGCTCGACAGCAAAACTTTTATTGATCTGTTGCTTGAGCATCAACTGCTGGAATCTTTTACTCTGGATTTAACTTTCAGTAATGGCCAGAAGCAGCAGTTGGCAGGTTTTTATACCATTCATGAGGACAACCTCGCGGCTTTATCGCCGGAGCTTTTAGCGCAGCTGCATCAAAAAGGTTATTTGCAGGCTATTTATATGGCTATTGCGTCGCAGGCCAATATCCGACATTTATTGCAGTTAAAGAATAAGCAGTTTGAGTAAGGTCTGACGAGCCATGCACAAGACAACGCCTTTAGTACAAGTAAAAACTCTGGAAGGATGCGATTTAGCTGATGCTCTGAGTTTAATAGCTAAGGCCTCTTCCCCTTTAATTTTCAAAGGCTTGTGTAAAGACTGGCCTTTGGTCAAGGCGGGCGTTATTTCCGCTTCGTCTGCTGCAGATTACCTTCGGCAGTTTTATCAGGGTATTCCCGTCAGTGCCTGTTACCTGGAGCCTGATCAGCAAGGCAGGGTGTTTTATAATCCAGAGCAAAATGGCTTTAATTATCAGGGCGGAAAAATAGACTTTAATCAGTTGCTGGACCGTCTTTTTGCGTTGAATAATCAAGCTCAAGTGCCCACCTATTACATGGGTTCAACCGAGATCAACCATTGGTTTCCGGGTTTGGCAGAGCACAATACGCTACCAATGCCAGGCATCAGTCCATTAACCAGTGTTTGGCTTGGTAATCAATCCCGTATCGCTGCTCATTATGACTTTCCGCAAAATCTGGCCTGTAATGCGGTCGGACACCGTACTTTTACCTTATTTCCGCCAGAGCAAATCAGCAATTTATATCCTGGCCCTATGGAATTTGCACCCGGAGGTCAGGATGTCAGTATGGTCGATTTTGCCGCGCCTGATTTTGAACGTTTCCCTAAGTTTGCCGAAGCATTAAAACATGCACAGGTAGCCGAACTGGAACCCGGTGATGTGTTATTTATTCCCAGCATGTGGTGGCACCATGTCGAGGCCTTGGACGCCTTTAATGTGCTGATCAGTCATTGGTGGCGCGATACTCCAGCCTATTTAGGCCGGCCTAACAATGCGCTGTCTATGGCAGTATTGAGCTTGCGTAGCTTGCCTAAAGCTCAGCGTCAGGCCTGGAAAGCTATTTTTGATTACTACATTTTTGAGCACGACGATGTAGCGCAGGAGCATATTCAGCCTGATGCTTTAAAGATGTTAACCAAGCCCTTGGATGAGCTGAATGCACGCCAGATCAGGGCTGATTTATTAAATAAATTAAAACGCTGACAACCAACTAAAAATATAAAGACACCAATCAACAGGGTGAACAGATGAACAACCAACACAACAGAATCAAAAAGGTCGTGATTGCAGGTGGTGGCACGGCTGGCTGGATGACAGCGGCTGGCCTGACTAAATTACTGGGCAAAAACCTTGAAGTGGTTTTAGTGGAGTCCGACGATATTGGCACTGTGGGGGTCGGTGAAGCCACTATCCCCACTATGCATATCTTTCACCGCTTACTGAATATCAAAGAATCTGAAGTGATGGCGGCTACTAATGCCACTTTTAAGCTGGGTATTCAGTTTGAAAACTGGAAAAACCTGGGCGAAGACTATATTCACTCCTTTGGATTTTTAGGTAAAGACTGCTGGGCCTGTGGATTTCAGCATTTTTGGGTTAAAGCTAAACAAAAAGGTATAGCGACTGAAATAGGTGACTACTGTGTTGAGCATTTAGGTGCCCGTCAGGGCCGTTTTGCTGTGCTGCCGAATCAGGATCTAAACCACGCTTACCATATGGATGCGTCCTTATACGCCAAATTTCTGCGTCGTATGTCCGAGCAACATGGCATCAGACGCATTGAAGGTAAAATTCGTGAAGTACAGCAGCATATGGACGGCAATATTAGTGCGTTATTGCTGGAATCCGGTGAGCTGCTTGAGGGCGATTTGTTCATCGATTGCACTGGCTTCCGTGCTTTGTTGATTGAGCAAACACTCAATACAGGTTTTGAAGACTGGAGCCACTGGTTGCCCTGTGATAGCGCTTATGCGGTACAAACCAAAACGACACAAGAGCCAGTGGCTTATACCCGAGCCATAGCCCGCCAAGCGGGTTGGCAATGGAAGATTCCGCTGCAAAGCCGGGTGGGTAATGGCTTGGTATTCTGCAGCAAATTTATAACGGAAGCTGAAGCCAAACAAACGCTGGTGGATAATCTTGAAGGCGAAATGATGTTTGAGCCACGGCTGATCAAATTTAAAACCGGCACACGCCGTCAGCACTGGAATAAAAACTGCGTCGCTATTGGTTTATCCAGTGGTTTCCTTGAGCCTTTAGAGTCGACCAGTATTCATTTGATCCAGCGTAGCATTATTCGTCTGCTGCAGATGTTTCCGTCCAACGGCATAAATTCTGCTGATGTGGCTGAGTTTAATCGCCAAACGAAGATCGAAATGGATAATATCCGCGACTTTATCATCCTGCACTACAAAGCTACGGAGCGCACAGATACTAAATTCTGGCGTTACTGCAAAGATATGGAAATCCCAGATAGTCTTGCTCATCGGATGGAATTGTTTAAGCAATCCGGCAAAGTCTATAAGTTTGCACAGGAATTATTTGGCGAAAGCTCCTGGTTACAGGTGCTGATTGGTCAGGGCTTAATGCCAGAGCAGTACCATCCTATTGTCGATTTAATGCCGGATTCTGAACTGAATGATTTCCTGATGAGCATTAAACAGAATGTGAAACGCACTGTGAGTCAGTTCCCGACTCATCATGAGTTTATTCAGCATTATTGCAAGTCGTCTCTGGTCTGAAACAATGATGCAGGACGCGCTGAATTATCAGGTCAATACCGCCATTCGGCCCGAAGTTATCTATCTCGGGCTGGAAAAAACGCCATTGATTATGATTGATCACTTTGCTCTGGACTTGTCTGGTTTACGCCAGCAGGCTCAGCACAGCGATTTTATGCGTGAGAGTCAAACCTATTACCCAGGGCAGCGTGCCGTATTGCCAAAAGCTTATGTGGCTGCCAGCTTAAATGCAGTGTATCAGCTCATTTACCAGGTGTATCAGGTACCTGAAACGCTGAGGTTAAAACCACAAATGCTGTTTTATGCGCTGATCACTCAGCCAGAAAACAGTCTGCATCCGCTGCAATGTATGCCGCATTTTGATACCAGCTCGCCTTATTATTTTGCGCTGTTGCATTATCTGAATGACGGTCCTCATGGCAGTACAGGTTTTTTCCGGCATAAACCTACGGGTTTTGAACGCGTGACAGAGCAAAGACGGCAGGACTATTTTCAGTCAGCGCAGCAGTTTATCGACCAGCATGGTGCGCCGCCGCAGCGTTATCAGGTGCAGAGCAATCAACATTATGAGCTGTATCACCAGATCCCATATCAGGCGAACAGACTGATTATTTATCCCGGTAATCTGCTGCATTCGTCATTGGTAGATGTAGCTACTGACATCAATGGTTCGCCAGCCACCGGGCGTTTAACGGCGAACATGTTTATCGATTTCGTATAAAACCAAACCTTATGAACCCATAACACCAAGGAACTGAATATGGTCACGACAACACGAAAAATGAAAGCGATTACATGCCCAGTGTTGCGTAAATAAGATCATGTTCTCCCTCCAATTTTAAAGATGAAAAGAAGATAACGATGAATTATGAATTGCCAAAAGGCTCAAGACTGCTGAACAAAGAATTTACTTATGGTGTGGCCACTTCATCTTTCCAGATTGAAGGTGGCATTGAAGATCGCTTGCCTTGTATCTGGGATACTTTTTGCGCTACACCGGGCAAAGTAAAAGATGGTTCAAACGGCGATTTAGCTTGTGATCACTATCATTTATGGCGTGACGATATCGCTCTGATAAGCTCCCTTGGTGTCGATGCTTATCGTTTATCTATTGCCTGGGCAAGGGTAATGAATAAAGACGGTAGCCTGAATCAGCGGGGCGTCGACTTTTACATCAACATTCTGGATGAGCTAAAAGCTAAAAATATTAAATCTTTTGTCACCTTGTATCACTGGGATTTACCTCAGCATATTGAAGATCAGGGCGGCTGGCTGAATCGCAACACCGCTTATTTATTCCAGGATTATGCTGACAAGTTAAGTAAAGCCTTTGGCGACAGAGTTTATTCGTACGCGACCTTAAATGAGCCATTTTGCAGCTCGTATTTAGGTTATGAGGCTGGTATTCACGCGCCTGGTTTAACTAAAAAAGCCTTTGGCCGTCAGTCAGCACACCATTTATTGTTAGCACATGGTCTGGCGATGCAGGTACTGCGGAAAAACAGTCCAAACAGCATGAACGGCATAGTGCTGAACTTCACCCCAGCTTATCCGCTAACCGACAGCCCTGCCGATCAAAGAGCAGCGCAGTTGGCTGACGACTACTTTAACCAGTGGTATATCAAGCCTGTATTTGATGGCGCTTACCCGGATTCTTTTGCTCTGCTGGCTGATGAAGACAAGCCAGTGATTGAAGAAGGTGACTTTGACATTATCAAAGCACCGCTGGACTTTTTAGGCGTCAATTTCTACACCCGTACTGTGTATAAAGCCACAGAAGGCCGTGACTTTATTGAAGTCGATATGGTCGATGCTCCGAAAACAGATATTGGCTGGGAAATTTATCCACAGGCCTTTACCGATCTGTTAGTGTCCTTGCATCAGAAATACAAACTGCCACCTGTTTATATTACCGAAAATGGTGCAGCTGTGGCCGATCAGTTGCACAATGGCGAAGTGGATGATCAACTGCGTTTATCCTACTACCAGTCGCATCTGAATGCAGTGCATCAGGCGGTTGAGCAAGGTGTCGATATTCAAGGCTATTTTGCCTGGAGTTTAATGGACAACTTTGAGTGGGCTGAAGGCTACTTAAAGCGTTTTGGTATCGTCTATGTCGACTACAACAGCCAGCAAAGAACTGTGAAAAACAGCGGCCTGGCTTACAAAAATTTAATCAGTAACCGTTAATTTATAAAAAATAATAATTTCAAATCAACACTTTATAGGATGCGCCTGACATGGTTAGTGTAAAGGAGAAAATTGCTTACGGCCTTGGGGATACGGCAAGCAATATAGTGTTCCAGACCGTCATGTTGTTTCTGACGTTTTTTTATACCGACATCTACGGCATTTCGCCGGCTTTTGTCGGCACCATGTTTCTGGCTGTGCGTATTATCGACGCAGTGACAGATCCTATCATGGGCGCTCTTGCCGATCGCACCCAAAGCAGATACGGTAAGTTCCGTCCTTATTTACTGTGGTTTGCCTTACCTTTTGGCCTGATCAGCGTGCTGGCTTTTACCACACCAGACTTTGGTGAAGAAGGCAAAATGATCTACGCCTTCGTCACTTATACCCTGCTGATGCTGGTCTATACCGCTATTAATATTCCGTATTGTGCTTTAGGTGCTGTACTGACTGCCGATCCAAAAGAGCGAGTGTCGGTGCAGTCGTACCGTTTTGTTTTTGCCATGCTGGGCGGTCTGATGGTGACTGCTTTAACTTTGCCTTTAGTCGAGTTTTTTGGCCAGGGCGACAGGGCCAAAGGTTATCAACTGACTATTATGGCGATGAGTGTATTAGGTGTATTGATGTTTTTGGCCTGTTTTTACGGCACTAAAGAGCGCATCAATCCACCGAAAGAGGCAGTCAGCCGCAGCTATATGGATAACTTCCGTCAGTTGTGGAAAAACGATCAGTGGCGGGTGTTAGCGCTGGTGGCTTTGTGTCTGATGAGTGGTTATGTGCTGCGCACTACACTGGCTATTTATTATGTGAAGTATTATCTGGAAATGCCGGACAGCATCACCTTGTTTATCACTTTAGGTATGCTCGGCAGTATGGTCGGTTGTGTCATAGCTCAACCGCTGGCAAAACGATACTGCAAAGTAAAACTCTATATCGGCATTCAGGTTTTGGCGGCCGCCCTTTGTGCCAGCAGCTATTTTGTCGCGGCTGACAATGTGACTTTGGCTATTGGTTTGTATGTGTTGTGGAATCTGGTGTTTAACACCGGTACTCCACTGCTGTGGGCTAAAATGGCAGATACTGTAGATTATGGCCAGTGGCGTACCGGTATTCGCACTACCGGTATGGTGTATTCCTCCATTATTTTCTTTATCAAATTGGGTATAGCAGTAGGCGGTGCTTTAGGCGGCTGGTTACTGGCTGGCATCGGCTATCAGGCTGACGTGACTCAAACCGAAGAAACCAAAGCAGGGTTATTATTGGCTTTTAGTCTGTATCCGGCTATTGGTTCTTTAATTGTCGCTTTTGTGATGAGTGCTTATAAACTCAACACGCAAAAAGTTGATGAAATCACGTTGGAATTGAAGAGAGCTGCAGAGTAAAAGCTGATAGTATGACCAACTTGCAGAGCAATTCAGTTTTTGCTGAATTACTCTGCGGTTTCTGATTTTCTTCGACTCAATAAGAAGTGACAGCACTATATGGCGACCATTTACGACGTTTCTCAGCTTGCAGGTGTATCTCTGGCGACAGTTTCCAGGGTGATGAACAAAAACACTAATGTCAGCGAAAAGACTAAACAAAAAGTATTAGCCGCTATGGCCGAATTAGGTTACAGACCTAACACTTTTGCTCAGTCTTTGGCGTCGAATTGCTCGAATAGTGTCGGTGTGCTGGTTTCGCAACTGGATGGTCCATATTACGGTCCTATGATGGCGGAAATTGAAGCTGCACTGCGCTCTGATAACCGCCATGTCATTATCGCTGTGGGCCACAGTGATGCGGCTCAGGAAATTGACAGCGTTGAGTTTTTACTGAGTAAAGGCTGCGATGCATTGATCCTGGACGTCGAAGCTATCTCCGATGACTACCTGATTAAACTCAGTCAAAGTTCCACTCCTATAGTGCTGATCAACAGATACATAGCTGAAATCAGCGACTGCTGTATTTATCTGAATAACGAACTGGGTGGTTATATGGCCACACGGCATCTGATTGATTTGGGACACCGCGATATCGCCTATATTTCAGGCCCTGCGAAAAAACACGATGCGACAGAACGTCTTGAAGGCCATAAAAGAGCTTTGGCAGAAGTGGGAGTGTCTTTTGATCCTGCTTTGTGTTTTGAAGGTGATTACAAAGAAGACAGTGGCGTGGAAGGAATGAACTACCTGTTCAGCCAAAACAAAACATTCACCGCCGTTGTTTGTGCGAACGATCAGATGGTATCCGGTGCTATTTCGGTCTGTCTGGAACGAGGCATGAAAATACCGCAAGACTTATCTTTTGTCGGTTACGACAATATTCCTTTTGCCCGTTATGTGTCACCTAAGCTGACCACAGTGAATAACCCTATTCATGAAATGGGCAAAATGGCCGCTTTGTGGTTACTGAAGAACCTCTACAAACATGATATTGAAGTGGAAAACGTATTTGAGCCAGAACTAGTGGTACGTAATTCCGCTATCCGTAAAGGGTAAAACAGCCTCCGCCTGATACGGAGGCTGTGTCTGGCTTAAGGTAAAGCCGCTTCTAACGTTAAAGTTAAGCCTTCACGGATTTGGTCCGCTAATTCAGATTCAGCTTTGGCTGAATAGGAGGCTTCAATCAGGAATACACCCGCTTCAACAGGCGTATAAGTAAACTGGCCAGTGGCATCGGTTTTATGCTGCACTCTGCCTGCTTCATCGCGATAACGCTCACCTTCGTAGGACACTTCCAGTTCAACACCAGCTTGCGCCTTACCATTCACTAAAAAGGTAAAAGTAACAGGCTCGCCTGCGACTATGTCAGCTGGGTGCACGGAGCTTTTAAATTCTAAACCTTCGTTTTTCAGTGCCAGCACTTCTGAGGTTGGTTTGTTCACTGTGATAAAAGCGACTGAACGACTGCGGCTTTGACTGGTCACTACATCGGTGGCATTGGCCGGTAGCTCTTTAGCTCGGGTCTTTTTATCCGCCATGATGCGCTTGCGCTCATCACCTACTTTGTACATAGTACCGAAACGTACAGGACCACCTAATTCCAGTTTGTAGGTACCTTCAGCATTTAACTGTGCATCGACCTGAGACTTACGTTTGCCCTGGTATTTATGCTCAATAGCCTGCTTTTTACCCTCTGGCGTATACAAAGATACGTTATCAACCGGGATACCTTTGTCAGCCACAAAAGTCATGTTGGCGGCGCTAACATCAGCCGATACCCAGCTGCCTGTTTTCGACAAGACAAAATGACTGGGTACAACCCATAAAGTATGAGCAATAGCCGGAGCGCTGATTGCAGCTGCAATCACGAATGATGCCAGAATAGATTTTTTCATTGGATTAGTTTCCCTGTGCTGAAGTAAGTTGAATTTTGCCCAGCTCTTTGCTGGCTTTTATTTCGATCTGAACGCTGCTGCCGTCCCATGTGAATGCTTGTTTCGCCAGATTACGGCCGCCTTGTTCACGGGCCGCTTCAACAAAAAGTACATAAGTGCCAGCAGCAACTGCTTTGCCTTGTTCGTCTTTACCATCCCAACGCACTTTGTAGCTGCCTGGCCCTTTGGTAGCGCCAGTTTTTGCATCTACTAATTGAGGTTCACTGCGGCCGAGTTTGCGCCAGAAACGACGTAAGTCTTTAATCCAGTCTGGTTTTTCCAGCCAGGCTTCGATTAGGCGCACGGGTTGCTGCTGCTCGTTTTCAATCCATACCGCCACATAAGGTCTGTGATACGTGCCGGTATCAATTTTTGGCAGTTCTACCTGAATTTCCAGTTCCTGCTGTGCCATGGCAGAGCCGCAACACAACAGCAACGCAGCGACTAAATACTTGTACATACAATTCCCTCTTAGTGAAACGACTTAAGATCATTGAAACGACTATAAATCGGTGAAACAACTCTAAATTAATGAAACGACGCTATATAAGCTAATAAAGCCAACACCACACCAGCGACTGCTGTGGCATTACCAAAATCTCTTCTATTCGGCTGACGCCACAATAAATAAAAGCCCGACAAGGCAAATAACAGACAAAATACAGCGGTAATATCAATCAACCATTTCCAGCTACTACCGGCGTAACGGCCTTTATGTAAGTCGTTGGCCAAGGCCAGATAACCAGCAAATTCTGCATCTAATTCAGCGCTGCGCTCAGCTAAATCAATCACCACTGCGGCATAGCCTGCAGGACGTTTAAAGTCGATTTCCAGCAGTTCATCTTCAGGTGAAAAATTCAGGTTGTAACCGCCCTGTAACTGATATTCCTGCTTTAACCAGTCGACATACAAAGCAATAGCGGCTTGCTGCTGATCCTCTGGCAAGTTCAGTAAATCCGGCAATTGTTCCGGCAGCTCCAACTGCAGTTGCTGACTGGTTTTACCCAAACTACTGCTGATTTCAGGGTGATTTAAAGTGATGCCTGTGATGGCAAAAAATAACAACAGCAACAACACCAACATAGCGCTGTAGGTATGTAACCAACGCATCCAACGAGCTAAAGCTGAACTCTTCACAGTACCCCCTAAAAAAGCAGTTGCCATGCTACTGAGAATTGTTCTTATTTGCAAGGTTTTCGCAACTAGCTGATTTAGATGCTTATTGATTTTTACTGTCATCAGCCTTTTAACGCGACAATTGCTAGTGCAAATAGTTCGCAATTGCTATTGATCTTCTAATGAGAATCACTATCATTGTCGGCCATTGGAATTTATTAACTTATCTTTACAAATCGAGGTCAGATTTTATCCGCGTTGCGATGATCTGTTCGAACAACAGGAGTGTTTATGTTCAAGTCCCGTCCGGCCAAACTGGTGTTAGCCACCCAGCTCGCTTTAGGTCTGATAGCTACAGTTCAGGCAGAAGATGCAGCAGCTGTTAACGATGAGTCTATAGAGCGCATTGTGGTTACGGCTTCAGGTTTTGAACAAAAGCTGGTGGATGCTCCTGCCAGTATTTCCGTTATTACAGCAGAAGAGCTGCGTACCCGCCCATACACGACCTTACTGGATGCAGTACGCGATCTGGAAGGGGTCGATATTGGTGAAACCCGCGATAAAACAGGTCAGGGCACGATCAGTATGCGTGGCATGGGATCGGATTACACTTTAATCCTGGTCGACGGTAAACGTCAGAATAACCATGGTGATATTTACCCAAATAACTTCGGTGGTAACCAGTTCGGTCATATGCCACCTCTGGATACGATAGAACGTATTGAAGTGATACGTGGCCCTGCGTCTACTTTGTATGGTGCCGACGCTTTGGGTGGCGTGATCAATATCATCACCAAAAAAGTCACTAACGAGTGGGCTGGCTCAGTCAGCCATAGCCGCACAGCGCAAACGGATGACAGCTTTGGTGAAGAGATCACCACCGACTTCAACGTGATGGGCCCTTTGATCCCTGGTGTGCTTGGCATGTCTATCCGTGGTAGTGAATACAACCGTATGGCATCTACTCCGGAATATGCTGACGTAGTGTATCCAAATGGTGAAGTCCGTAGCCGTTCATTAGGTTTTGGTGCTGGCGGTAAAACCGTAGATAACGACAGCACAGTCTTAGGTGCTCGTCTGAGCTGGACTCCTGCTGAGAATCAGGCCGTCTGGTTTGATATCGACACTTCGACCCAGGAATACGATAACAGCCCGGTAATTAACGATGATGGCAGTCGCGAATACCCTGTAGGCACAGTCGACAATATTGACAGTATTTGGCAAGCAGGTAATTTCTGTAAAGGCTTTGTACCAACCTCTGGTGGCAACCAACAGCAAAAATGTACTGCTGGTGGTGGTACCTGGGCACGCCGCGCTAACCCACAAGTCGGCTACAGCCCAACTCAGGAATTTAGCCGTGATACCTGGTCATTAAGTCACGAAGGCAAATGGGATCTGGGTAACAGTTTTGTGTCTTTGTCTTATGTCGATACCCAAAACCATGGTCGTACTTTACCTTTTACTTTGGCAGAACGTGCGCAGTTACTGACGATGATTGATGCCACCGGCGCTTATGCGGGCCTGAGCGTCGACGAGCGTAAAGCCATTGCTAAAGAGACTTTCCTGCCTCGTGCTCAACGTAAAATGGCCAGTAACCAATATACTCTGGATGCCAAAATGGATATGCCATTTGAACTGGCAGGCCAACACAAAGCTGTGTTTGGTACGCAAGTGATCCGTGGTGAGCTGGAAGACGGTGTATTTGGTATGGAAAGCGGCACTCCTGGCGGCGTGCAGGAACATAATATGTGGTCCGTATTTGCGGAAGACACTTGGGACGCCACTCAGGCATTTGCCATCACTGCAGGTTTACGTCGTGACGACCATGAGATATTTGGCAGTGAAATGAGCCCACGTCTGTATGGTGTTTATACATTAACAGAACAGTGGACTATCAAAGGTGGCGTCAGCACAGGCTTTAAAACACCAAAAACAACTCAGTTGTATGACGGTGTCGTAGGCTTTGGTGGTCAGGGTACATCCCCTATGTTTGGTAACCCGGAGCTGGAACCGGAAACCAGCACCTCGACTGAAATTGCGGCTTACTGGGAACACCCTGACAACCACAACTTCAATATCACTATTTTCAACAATGAATTTGACGATAAAATTGCTTCTCAGCCTTGTGGTGCCGCCACTGCACTGGTGTGCAGCAGCACAGGTGAATACGCCGATTTGGGGTATGCCACCAGTACAAAAACCGTCAATATCGACAGTGTGACTATTAAAGGTGCCGAAGTAGCAGGGCGCTGGCAGATTATCGATAACGTCGCTTTCCGTGCTAACTACACCTATACAGACAGCGAACAGAAAAGTGGTGCCAACAAAGGCCAGCCTCTGACCAACACAGCCAAACATATGGCGAACCTGACCATAGACTGGAATGCGACCGATGAGTTAAAAGTCTTCCTGACGTCAGAAATCCGCACCAAACGTTTCCGCGCCTGGGATACAGTTAAGAATGCACCGCTGAACTACAAAGCTTATGACGTGTACCACTTAGGCGCCAGCTATGCAGCCAGCGATTCAGTCACTTTTACAGCGCGGATCAACAACTTATTTGATCAGGACTTCACCACCTACGATTTAGCCTTTGTCGAGTGTGACAGCGGTACCAGTTGTATTCTGGATGCGAATGGCGCAAACGGCTATCAGGCCAGCTATGTTGACCACTTCAATAACAAAGACAAAGCCCGTAACTTATGGATGAGTGTTAACGTAAGCTTCTAAGCTTGTTGTAACGCCAGCCTTTGAACAAACCGCAGATTAATTCTGCGGTTTTTTTATGTCTGTGCCAGTGCTTTGGTTGCGCTAACAATGCTACATTGTTTGAAACATGAATAGCTTTCCAATACAACTAAGGTGACAAGGATGCGACATAGTGCAGCGCTGCTTTTATTTACATCTTCACTGGCTTTTGCCAATCCATCTCCTATTCCGGCTAATCCGGTAGAGCAATTAAAACCTGAACTGAGTCAGGTTGTTGCTGCAGACGCTCAGCTGGAAATACTGGCTGAAGGTTTTCGCTGGGCTGAAGGCCCTGTGGCTGAACCTAAAACCGGAGATATTTTATTTTCCGATGTGCCTGATAATAAAGTTTGGCGCTGGAATAGCAAAGACGGTTTAACTTTGTATCTGAGCCCTTCTGGCCATACAGGTTTTATCGACGAACCTTCTATTAAAGAAGGTTCTAACGGTTTGATTTTCAACCAAAAAGGTCAGCTGGTGCTGGCGCAGCATGGCGACAGACGTTTAGCTGTATTAACCTCAGTCAGCGCAACAGGGCCACAGTATCAAAGCCTGACGACCAGCTATCAGGGCAAGTTGTTTAACAGCCCAAATGATCTGGTGCAGCACAGCAATGGCAGCTACCTCTTTACTGATCCACCTTATGGCCTCAAAGACGCGGATGACTCCAAGCAAAAGCAGCTGGCTTTTAATGGCGTGTATTGGCTCAAAGGTGGCGATGTCACGCTGGTGACTGATCAACTAACCCGACCTAATGGTTTGGCTTTATCACCGGATGAAAAGTGGTTGTATGTCGCTAACTCAGACCCACAAGCGGCGCAGTGGTGGAAATATCCTTTATCTGCAGATGGCACTGTAGGCGAAGGTCAGCTGTTTTTTGACGCAACGGCATGGGTTAAAAGCAAACCTGGTTTACCTGATGGCTTAAAAGTATTGCCTTCAGGCCATTTGCTGGCAACAGGCCCTGGTGGTGTGTTGGTGTTTAATGCCCAAGGCGAACATCTGGGCACTATTCAAACTGGTGTTGCTGCCGCCAATGTGGCTTTAAGTCTGGATAAACAGTATTTATACATCACGGCTTCCAACTATTTATTGCGGATTAAACTAAAAGCTGCCGTTTGAGCATCGGCTAATGTATAGAAATGTAAAGCTGCTCTATTACTGAGCAGCTTAAGGTTAAACTGCGGCCAACAGAATCCGGAGTGCAAGCCTTTGAACCCTCTATTGCTGATTGATGATGACCAGGAACTTACCTCGATGTTAAGTACTTACTTACAGCGCGAGGGTTTTGTCGTGCAGGTAGCCAATAACAGTCAGCTCGGTTTGCGACAGGCCATTTCTGGTCAGTATGAACTCCTGGTGCTGGATGTGATGATGCCAGGCTTAGATGGCATATCGCTGCTGCGCCAAATACGTCAGCATTCCACAGTGCCTGTCATTATGTTAACTGCCAAAGGAGATGACATAGACAAAGTGCTGGGCCTGGAATTGGGGGCTGATGATTATGTCGCTAAACCTTGTTTACCCCGCGAATTAGTGGCGCGAATTCGGGCTATTTTACGCCGCGTGCAACAGCAGCAGGACGAACCTACCGAAGTAAAAGTCGGGCCTTTAACGCTGGAACCCGGTTCACGTAAGGCCTGGGTCCACGGTCAGCCAATTCTGTTAACTGGTGCTGAGTTTAGTGTGCTCTGGGTGTTGGCTTGTCAGGCGGGGCGATTAGTCAGCAAAGCTGAGTTATCGTTGCAGGCTTTAGGTAAAACCCTAACCCAATACGACCGCAGTCTGGACGTGCATATCAGTAATATCCGGCAAAAACTCGGTAAAAGGCAAGATGAGCAAGCCTGGATTGAAGCTGTGCGTGGCAAAGGTTACCAACTGATACACAGATACTAATCATGGGGCAGGTATTCTGGAAGTTCTTAGTCGCTTTTTGGGCTGCGTTGATCCTGGCTGGCACTTTAGTCTGGACCGTCAATGAAGTGAGTCGTGCGGCAGACGATGAGCCCAGGCCTGTCTGGATAGGGCCACAACTGCGTCTGGTGTTAGGTTCAGCTCAACTGATGGTGGACTCAGGCGGCATTCAATTGCTCGGCGATGTATTACAGCGCTGGGAAGACGACCCTATGTCCCGCGACAAAATTCTGCTGCTCAATGACAAGGGTAAAGATTATCTGCAGCGTGAGGTGCCGCCAAACTGGGCCGAATTACTCAAAGATCAACCTGACTACAAAGTAGAGGATAAATCCGGGCAAAGCTGGTTTTTATTGGCTGTGCCGCGCCATGAGTTTTTATTGGATTGGTTACGCAGCGGCAGAGGCATGTTGGCCAATAAGCCTGCTGCGCCTCATCTTCCTGAATCACCTGACTTTGATGACAAAGGCCCGCCTCCTCCAATGCATGGTATGGCGGGGAAAACTGCTATGCCTATGCCTCCCGTCTGGTTTCATCCGGCATTTTTACTGGCTGCTATTTTGTTCACCAGCTTATCTGTCAGTTTATGGTTGGCCTGGTACTTTGCATCGCCAGTGCGACAATTAAAACGAGCCTTAGAGTCATTGGCCTCTGACCGATGGCTGACACAACTGGGTCCTAAAGTCACAGGTCGGCATGATGAATTTGGCGCTGTGGCCCGCAGTTTTAACGACATGGCTAAAAGTGTCGAGCAAGCGATCAGTGGTCAGCGCCGTTTATTACATGATGTCTCTCACGAATTCCGCTCACCTTTAGCCCGCTTACAAATTTTGGTCGGGCTGGCGCGGCAAACCCCTTCGGAAAGCGCTATGGTACTGGATAAAGTTGAAGCCGAAACCCAGAAACTCAACGCCTTAGTTGAAGAAATTCTGACCTACTCACGACTGGAAAGTGGTGCAGCTGGGGTAAAGTTACAGCAGGTCGATCTGTTGGAGTTACTGGAATCCGTGGCTGAAGATGGCCGGCTTGAGGCCTTGTCGCAACAAAAACAACTACGGGTGAAAGCGGAAACGGCAGTGCAGGTGCTGGCCGACCCTGATTTATTGTACCGTGCGCTGGAAAATCTGATCCGCAATGCCATCAAATATACTCCGTCTAATACAGAAGTGACAGTCGAGCTGGTACAGCATGAGCAGCAGGTGCAGATCCGTATTTCCGATCAGGGAGCTGGTGTGGCCCATGATGATTTAGCCAAACTCTTTACGCCTTTTTTCCGCGGCCAAAGCAAAAAAGACGGTGTGGGCTTAGGCTTAAGTATTGCCAAAAGAGCAGTGGAAAGTTGTGGTGGCGAGTTAAAGCTGCATAACCTCTATGCAGCTTCGGGTATTGTCTGTGGTTTTCAGGCGGTGATTAGTTTACCGTTAGACTGATGCCTGATCTCATATTCATCAAGGTATTGTCACTGTCAGGGTAAAGGTTTCTCCATTTGGAACTTGTAACGTGATAGTCGCTGCATCTTCTGAGATACCACCTGTTACTGTAATCGGCAGACTGCATTGACCAAATCTGTTTGTTCTTCTCTCTGAGCTACCGTTGCAGTTACCTACAGTTACTGCCAAGCCCCCATCATTTTCTGTGATGGTCACAGTTGAATCAAAGCTTGTATAAGGCAGAGGTACTGAGCCTGCATCTTGCAGTCGCAGGTTTAAAGTTGTGCTGCCGCTAATACTATTGCTACCTGAGTCACTGATTATGCTTGCAGGCCTGATAGAACTGAAACACATTTGATTATCTATAGTGGTTGCACTGTTACCGCTGGTTTCTGCAACAACCCAAACCTGTGCAGAGCCGACAGGCTCGAAACGTCGTTCAAGTGATGTATCTACGCAACCAGCATGTATACTGTTCACGTTTGCGGGGTAAGTCAGATAAAAGCTGGCGGCTCCATCCCTGACCACAGTCTGACCGCTGACAGGTTCTGCTTTAGCAGGATCTACGCCTGAAACCTGAGCACCTAATAGCGATGCACCCACTATGTATTCAAGTCCGGTGGCTGAGTTTTGAAAGGCTTTATTCACTGGCAGCACAGAGCTTTGAGTGGGTGACGTAGCAACAAAGCGACTTTTATCGGCAGCCAGAGCATCAAGTATCAGTACCCGATCCTGAGCTTCAATAAAACGAGAAGCATTGTTCCGGGTAATATTTGCACTTTGAAACAATGCGTTGCTTAAATCAGTCAGCAAGGTAGCCCCTACAGTTGTTGAAGCATTACCATCAACCACTGTACTACCAAAACCATAATTAATCTGTGGTGCCCGGTTTGATAGCAGCACGCTATCAATGACGCCTAAATTGATCACAGTACCATCAGCGACTGGGTTGCCATAACGATCGGTCACCAATAATCCACCTTGTCTTCTATAGGTGCCATTTCCCATATTCTGAATAGCAGCTTCGACAGGGTAGCTAAATACAATTGAATGGGCAGGGCCCGAGGCGATACTCAGCGTTGAACTGGTTGCCTGAATGGTTGGATTGTAGTCTTTACCGCTGTTGTCTAAGGCTTCTGCTTTTAGTTCAATAACCCCAGGCAATTGGCCTGAGCTTAAGGTTAAGGTTGCAACACCGTTATTGGTCGCCACCTCTACGCTTTTGTTATGCTGAATCAACTGCCCTGAGGCCTGAGTACCAAAGAGTAATTCACCACCATTAGGCTGAGTCACAAAACTCACCCGCACATTATTGATGCCTGCCGGCGCATCCTGAGCTGCACCGCCCGTAGAGGTTAATAAACGTACCGTAATAGCGCTGCTTTCCATCTGGCCGACACCAGCAACAAAAATAGCGCGTTCACTGGCTGCAATACTGATGCTGGCGGGTACTGGCCGTTCAGGTTCGACTGCAGTGCCTGCGATAGTGACTGTGGTGGTGGTCTGCACGCCATTGACATAAATAGTCACAGTTGCAGTGCCCGAGCTTTGGCCGGGAAATAAACGCACCGCAGCCACGCCATTGCCTGCGTCATTGGAGCCGCCACGGCCCGTTTCAGCTGTTGTGCGGGTTATGACTTCTGTTGCACTAAAGCTGCCTAAGTCGGTACTGAACTGGACTGTAGCATTGCGTAACAGCTCGCCGTTCGCGTCTCTGACCGTAGCGGAAATAGTGCTAAAACGCTCAGGAAAACCTATATCCAGACTGGCCGTGCTGGCACTGACAGCAACAGCAGTGGCATCTTCAGTTTTATCGGAACCCCCACAGGCGGTTAAAAATAGCAGAGAAAAAATAACATACAGACCAGACAAAACACGTGGCAACACTGTCATACACTATCCTTGTAACCAGATCGTTAGCTTATGTAAAATTTGCAAATTTATTGAATTCTAAAGAGGTACGAGCCTTTTGTATAGGCTCTGCCAGAGCATCACGGTATTCGCTTGTGCTTTATAGCCGAACAGCGCATGCTGAGGTTTCATTTCTCCGGAAGTCAGATAGTTATGTTAATTACTTTTAAATCTGTAGCCGCAGCGCCAGTACCAATGTTTGGTCATGTTGCTTTGCAACTGTTAGAGTTGATGGGCCGTTTGCCTAAAGCGCCAGGCGCTTTATTTGCGGAAGACGTAGCCGAAGCTTTAGCTGTGTTGCAACAAGGTTTAACCGAATTGGAAGCCCGTCAGCAGGCTGAGTTACCTGATGATTCAGCAGACAAAGATCAGGACAAACCCAATGCGATTCCGCTTAAACACCGCGCCGTGCCGTTAATTGCATTAATGCAGGCGGCTATACGTGAGCAAAAAGGCGTGAGTTGGGAATAACCCTTTCCTCGTCGGGCCAAAACCTTTAGTACTTGAACGCTGAAGCCGTGATAGGTTATCGCCTTATGCTCTAAAACCCTTGGTTCTTGAAGCCGCAGCTTTGTTGACTGCGGCCGCGAGCCTCGCTGCAACTGCAATTACTTTGGGTTTGGGCTGGTGTTATTTTTTGGGGAACTATCCAGCCACTACGGCCGGGTCCATCCAGAAAAACTCCCAGATATGGCCATCTAAATCCAACACTGAGCGGCCATACATAAAACCTAAATCCTGTTTTGCATTGATGTCGGCGGTACCACCGGCTTTATCCGCCGCAGCACAGACCTGATCCACTGCTGCTTTATCATCACAACTTAACGCCAGCATCACTTCGCTGCTGCCTGAGTCTGGTATTGGTCTTTGAGTAAAACTCTGCCATTTGGCGTGCGTGAGTAACATAACAAAAATATGCTCGCTCCAGACCATACAAGCTGCGGTGTTATCGCTGAACTGCATATTCTGGCTAAAACCCAGTGCCTGATAAAATTCGATTGCAGCAGTTAAGTTGCTGCAAGGTAAATTAACAAAAAGCATTTTGGCCATAAGCCCTCCTGTTGCTGTGTAATGGATTTATGATTCACACAGCTTAGTCGGACCGGGGGGATGAGTATCGACAACACCACGAAATTTCTTTTTTAAGCCCGCTTGTCTCTACTCAGGCCGCTGAGTTTTTTCGTGTCGATTGAATTGTGGGTAGTAAGGAAAAGTCAGGCTAAAGCAGGTACCTTTACCGAGCTCTGATTCAAAGTCGATACTGCCTTGCATCATCTCTACCAGTGTTTTACTAATATTTAAACCTAAGCCTGATCCCTGATTGCTGCGACTGTCTGAGCTGTCGGCCTGAGCGAATTTCTGAAAAATCTTGCTTCTGAAGGATTCGGCTATGCCTGCACCCTGATCTGTCACCTGGATCACCAACTGCTGTGGTGTTAACTGATAACTTAAAGTGACGACTGAATGAATGGGCGAAAATTTAATGGCATTAGAGATTAAATTCGACAGAATTTGCAGCAAGCGGAATTTGTCCTGATACAAATAAACAGGCTTGGTATCTGATGGCACAACTAAATCCAGTCGTACTAAATATTTATCAGCATAAGCCTGATTTTGCTCTTTGGCTTCCTGCAATAAAGCCAGCACTTCAACCTCTGAAGGCTGCAGCTTTAACTGGCCAAATTCCAGCTTTTCTAAATCCAGAATATCGTTGACCAGACGGGCCAAACGATCGGTATTCGTTTTGGCTATTTGCACCAGTTGCTGCGCTTGTGGGGGTAATTCGCCCACTACACCTCCAGCTAATAAGCCTAAAGAGCCATTTATAGAGGTCAAAGGAGTACGCAGTTCGTGACTGACTGTCGATATAAACTCGCTTTTCATCCGGTCAATTTTTTTGCGTTCACGCAGGTCATGTAGCATCAGGGTGTATAAATGTTTATCTGCAACATCAACCCGGCTTAACCCCATTTCCAGCGGTATTTGCTGACCCTCTTCGCTCAGCCCCGTGATCTCCACTGTGTGGCCTACCCACAAGTTCAACTGGTCGATAGTTAAGGGTTGTAGTAGCTGGTGATTTTTATGTTCGGGTAAATACGCCAGTAACTTGCTGACGGGCTGACGCAACAACGCAGGCATTGTGTAGCCAAACAACAAGGAGGTTTCTTTATTAACACGCTCTATGATGCCCTGCTGATCCACTATGATGATGGACTCTACTGCGTTATCAAGAATCGAACTTAACTCTTTAGTACGCTGTGCTATTAAGTGCTCAATACGGGCTGAGCGGCCGGTCAGAACCAACAGAAATATGCCTAATAAACTGCACAACACCAATCCACCACTCAGCACATACCAGCTTTGATGGCCAGAACTTGCAGCCAGTATTTTGGGGCCTGGGACCAGCTGTAACTCCATGGTCCGGCCGGCATAAGACCAGAAATTAACCCAGTTCAGCCAACTGGCACCTGATGAAGCTACTGGTGTCCCGTAGTAAAAATCTCCCGTTCCTAAATCTTTAATCTGTAACTGGAATTCTGAATTGTCATACTGGCTTAAGCTGGTTTGTATCAGCACCTTTGTCGAAAAAATACCACAGACAAAACCACGTAGTTGTTGTCTGCGCTCGGCCAGAGTTTTAGGCTCTGTACCATGTTGATACACAGGAATGAAAAACAGCACTGCATCATCCCCATTCACCAGCTTGACCGGGGCTGTCATACTGATATCACCCAGATCTCTGGCGTAGTCCATGGCCTCTTTGCGTTTAGCTTCAGCGCTTAAATCCAGGCCAATTAAATGGCGGTCGCCCGCTGCTGATGCCATATAGCGGATAATACTGTAGTTGGGTCTGAGCGCGGCAGGTCTTACTCCGGGCGTGGCATATTCCAGAAAAGGGAACTCAGATTCAAGTTCAAGCCGCCTGGCATGGCTGACTTGTTCGACCCAATCAAAATACAAGACACCAGACTCCTGCCAGGGATAATTACGCAGAAACTGCTGAAACATTGCCTCTGTAATTTCAGGTTGTGTGGCAAATAAACGCTCGAGCGACTGCATTTTTTGCAGAACTTTGCTGACCCTGAACTGGAGGGTGGCATTGATTTGGTCTGCCTGGTCAAAAAAACGTTGCTGCTGAGAGTCCTGATATTGAAAACGGGCGCGAATAGACAATGCGATCACCAAAACAGCACACACCAGCAAAGGCAAACCAACGGTCAGCCAGCGCGACCGCCATAAAGCCCTGGGTCTGGCAAACAACATAAAAGTTAAAGGCAGAAAGATCATCACGCCCAACATGTCACCTATCCACCAGGTCAGCCAATTCTGTTGGATATTGTCGACACTGAGTAAATTACCCTGCAGTAAAACCGCAGTAGATAAACCTGAGCTGACCAGGCAAGCAACTGGGCCTGCCAGAATAAATAAACCAATGATGCTGCGTTCGTGGGTCAGTGCGGTGTGAAAGTCAGCAAAACGTCGAACAGACCAGACGGCTAAAGCGACAGTGAGCACAGTGATAGCCGCCATGCTAAAACAGTGCCTTAGTTGCTCCTGCCATAAGCTGCTGTCCGGCCAATCGCCGATGCTGAAGACTAATACAAAAGAGCCAATGAAAGCGCCAAACAGCATGGAGTACCCCCACAGCAGAGTGGCTGCGATGGCAATACCAATAGAAGGAAACACTGCGGTGGCCAGACCCGGAGCTATGGCCTGCATCAAGGCAAGATATCCAAACGAAAAGTAACCAACAGCCAGCAAGAGGCTGCGGATTAAGGCGGTACTAAAGGCTGAAAGAGAGATCAAAACTGACAATTCACCTGACTTGACTCCGGTCTGTACCGGCAAAGTTCTAGCTTACTCCGTGCCCATAAGAAAACAAATGCTCCGGTCTTTGCTTTTTGGTAAAAATTACGGTTAAATTAACTGTGTTTTCATACAGTGAATTGCTAATGAGATTGTATATTGCTGAAAAGCCCAGTATGGCCCGTGCTATCGCCGACGCCTTTGGCTCACATCAAAAACAGCAGGGGTATCTGCAACTTAGCAATGGCGATAAAGTCAGCTGGTGTCTCGGCCATTTGTTGGAGCAGGCCGAACCTGAAGCCTATGACCCAAGCTTTAAAAGCTGGCGACTGGAGCATTTACCTATAGTGCCAGACCAATGGAAGCTGGTGGCCAAAACACAAAGCAAAGCCCAACTGAAAATTCTGACTCAACTGATTAAAGAGGCGACTGAACTGGTGCATGCTGGCGATCCGGACAGGGAAGGCCAGTTGCTGGTGGATGAGGTGCTGCAACACAGTAAAATCAGTCAAACTAAACTGAAGCAAACCAAAAGGTTGTTGCTGAACGATTTAACTCCTGCCGCTGTGCGTCTGGCCTTACAGCAGTTAAAGCAGAATTCTGAGTTTGCGCCTTTGTCGCAAAGTGCCCTGGCGCGAAGCCGGGCAGATTGGCTGTATGGTATTAACTTAACCCGGGCTTATACCTTACATGGCCAAAAACGGGGATATCAGGGCGTATTGTCAGTCGGTCGGGTGCAAACCCCGGTGTTGGGTTTGGTCGTGCAGCGTGAATTACAAATCGAGAATTTTGTCAGCCGTGATTTTTATCAGGTCAAAGCGCATTTAACAGGAGCCGACTGGCCTTTTACTGCGATCTGGCAACCCAGCGAAGCTTGTGCCCCTTATCAGGATGAGGAAGGTCGGGTATTGAGCCGCGAATTGGCAGAACTGGTGCAACGTAAAACCAGCCATCAAGTCGCTGTAGTAGAGCACGTGCAACAACTGCCGAAAAAGCAGTACGCGCCTTTGCCTTTTAGCTTGTCAGCTTTGCAAATTGAAGCTGCAAAACTTTATGGCATGACAGCACAACAAGTGCTGGATAATTGTCAGCAATTGTATGAACGCCATCAATTGATCACTTACCCGCGTTCGGATTGCCGGCATTTGCCAGAGCAGCAATTTAGCCAGTCTGCAGCTGTCTGCCGGGCTATAGTGGCGAACAGCCCAGAGCTTGCAGAGATGCAACAGCAAGCCAGTATGAGCCTGCGCAGCAAAGCCTGGGATGACAGCAAAATTACCGCTCACCACGCTATTATTCCGACCGACAAATCATTGAAATCAGCCAGCCTGAATAGCTTTGAAGCCAAACTCTACTGGCTGATCGCCCGGCAGTTTTTATGGCAGTTTTTTCCACCCTTTTGTTATCTGGAGCAGCAGGCGCTGCTGAAAATTGCCGGAGGTTTATTTAAAGCTCAGGCCAGACTAGAGCAGTCTTTGGGTTGGAAGGCTTTTTATAAAGCCAGTCAAAAAGAGCAACAAGATGAGGATACTGATGAGCAACAAAGCTTGCCGCCTTTAACCCAAGGTCAAGAGTTGCAGTCAGGTCAGTCAGAATTAGTGTCGAAACAAACCCAGCCACCGGCTTATTTCACTGATGCGACTTTATTAGCGGCCATGACGGGGATCAGCCGTTTTGTCACTGACCCGGAACTAAAACGTATCTTAAAAGAAACCGCAGGTTTGGGCACTGAAGCGACCCGGGCTGGTATTCTGGAGTTGTTATTTAAACGCGGCTACTTGCAGCGCCATGGCAAACAAATTCGGGCCAGCCAGCTAGGGCGTGTTTTTATTCAAAGTTTGCCAGAGCGCATTACCACACCGGATCTAACAGCTTTATGGGAAGCTCAGCTGGAGCAGATTTGTCATCAACAAAAAAATTATCCAGAGTTTATGGCGCAGTTGCAGCCAGAAATTATCAACCTGGTGCAACAGGCACAGGTGTCGGTTGAAATCGCAAAAACCGCCCCTCAACAAAAGCCAGCCTATAAGAATAAAAGACGTTTTCCCTCTACTGCGAAAGGCAAAAGAGTTAATAAAGTTAGCTAGTTCGTTACCAATTGTAATGCAGCTGGATTGAGTTCCGGTTCTTCGATTAAAGTCTGGTCACTTTAAAATCAGAGAGCCATACCATGTTGAAAAAATATGTGCTTGCGGCAACTTTTACCGCTGCTTTAGCTATTAGCCATAACGCCGCCGCTACTATTGTGTTGGTTGAAACTAATATGGGTGATTTTGAAATCAACCTGTTTGACCAAACTACCCCAAAAACTGTGACTAACTTCCTGACTTATGTCAGAGATGGTGCCTATAACAACTCTGTCATTCACCGCTCATTAAAAGACTTTGTGATTCAAGGCGGCGGCAAGCGCTACAGCGGCAATAACTCTGCACCTTTTACCGATATTCCGGCACGTGGCCCGGTTGATAATGAACCCAAATTATCGAATGTACGTGGCACTGTAGCTATGGCAAAAATAAACAACAGTCCGAACAGCGCTACTACGAATTGGTATGTGAATATCAAAGATAACTCTGCAAACCTGGACAAAGACAATGGCGGTTATACGGTGTTTGGGGTAGTGACAGGAACAGGCATGTCTATTGTTGACAGTATCAATACTCTGTATGTACCGGGAGGCGCTTTTAGAGAAGCCCCGCTGCGTAATTACAGCCTGACGGATTGGACGAATAAGATACCGGTAACAGCCAGTAATCTGGTAACTATTGAACGTATGACCATTATCGATGACAGCCCAACTACAGCGGCCAACCTGAATCCCAAGCCAAATACGCTGATAGGTCAGGTGACTGACAGTGGTTCAAGCAGTGGTTCAATGGGTTCTGCTTTATTACTGGTTTTGGCTGGTTTGGCCTTCTGGCGTCGTCCTAAGGTTTAACCCCTTCGTACTTGAAGTTGCAGCTCAGTTGACTGCGTGCTCTGGCTGCAACATCCATTACCTTGGGTAAAAACTACTTGGTTAATACACGCAGGTGAGCCACTAACAACTCACCAGCCTGCTGAATATGCTGCTGTAGTAAAGCTATGGCAGCCTCCAGTTGCTGAGCTCTTAATAACTCCAGCAGTTGCCAGTGTTCCTGATGGCTGGTATCTGCGTAATTCATGCTGATTTCCTGGAAACCTAAATAACGTTCCACTTGCTGGTGCAGGCTGTGCAGTAAACGCAGTAAATGTGGGCACTGGCTGGCCTGATACAACATCAGGTGAAACTGCCAATTAAGTGCGCCTCTGTCCGCTGCAGATAAATGCTGATCCTGCTCAATTCTGTGCAATAAATCTTCAGCCTGGCCCAGTAGGCTAAAACTGAGCTGGGGAAAAGCACGGCGTAGTGCCATAGGCTCCAGTTGCAAGCGGATTTGGTATAACTCTTCAGCTTCCGCTGCTGTCAAAGGCGGCACCATTAAACTGGCTTTACCTGCCATCACCACTAAAGCTTCAGCTTTAAGTTGCTGTAATGCATCCCGCACCGGAATGCGGCTAACCTGATAATATTCCGATAACTTTTGCTGATTCAGCACCGCACCCGCAGGCCAGATACCCTGACGAATATCCTGCTTTAACTGCTGATATAAACTGGCTTTGGTCATCTCAGGCCGCCTGCTTTTTTGGGAGTTTAAGTGCCAGTACACAGAGTAACCCAGCCACTAAACCCCAAAAGGCTGAAGCTATACCAAAAAAGCTGACGCCTGAGACTGTCACCAGTAAGGTGATTACCGCTGCTTCTCTGTCGGGCCCTGCTTGTGTGGTCAAGGCTAAATTCGTGCCTATAGTGCCAAGCAAAGCCAGGCCAGCTAAAGCTGTGACTAAAGTGGTGGGAAAGGCAGCAAATAAAGCCACAACAGCAGCGCCTGCTAAGCCTGTTAGCAAATAAAAAATACCGGCAGCCACACCTGCGCTGTATCTTTTTGCTGGATCGGCATGGGCTTCAGGGCTGGCACAAATAGCGGCAGTAATAGCGGCTAAGTTAATAGAGAATGCCCCTAGTGGCGCCAGCACTATAGTAGTAAAAGCGCTGGTATTGATCAGGGGTGATACCGGCAGGTTGTACCCGCTGCTTTTAAACACCGCCAAACCCGGAATATTTTGCGAAGTTAAAGTGACAATAAAAAGTGGTAAGCCCACGCCAATTAATGCACTGATGGACCACTCTGGCCAAATCCAGACTGGTGCTGGCCAGTCAAAATGCACCTGTGCCAGGCTCAATTGACCTTGCAGACTGGCATAAAGCACAGCCACCAGCAACACCAGTGGAATAGCGTAACGGGGCTGATACTGTTTGCTGATCAGGTAAGTGACGCACATCAAACCAACCAGCCACAAGTCTTGCTGCAAAGAGGTAAATATCGACAAACCAAAATTAAATAAAATACCAGCCAGCATGGCGGAGGCGATTTGTAGCGGAATTTTATTGCTGAGTTTTTCAAACCAACCTGTCAGGCCCAGCACTAAACTTAAAGCTGCAGCGAAGATAAATACACCTACGGCCTCGGCTAAGCTCAGACCTTGCAAGCTACTGACTAACAGTGCAGCTCCGGGCGTGGACCAGGCGGTTAAGACTGGGGCTTTAAAATACAAAGACAAACCAATGCAAGTCAGGCCCATACCCAAACCTAAAGCCAAAATCCAGGAGGCCATCACGGCCTGATCGGCGCCAGCCGCAGCGGCCGCCTGAAATACAATAGCCACTGAACTGGCAAAGCCCACCAAGACAGCCACAAAACCAGCAGCTATGGTCGATACGCTAAAGTCGCGCCACATCGAAGTTCACCTGATACATAATTTTTGAATACATTAGTTTAATTTGTATACAAACTAAAGTGAATAATATTAACCCTATTGGGCGGGATGGTGCATTTCTCGCTCAGAATTAAATTTTTGCAGGCACTGACTACAAATGCAGCAGCTTTGATCCGGCGCTTGCGCCAGCAGTTCAGCTGGAAACTGCTGAGCCATACACCAGCACTGGTTTTGTTCGGTTGTACCAGCTTTGCATAAATTGGTTTGCTGGCATAAAGGGCATAATTGCTCTGACATAAAAACCTCGGTCTGGACTGTGTTTTACTATACCTCAGCGTAGCTTCTCTGGCTGAAATCATTAAGTGTTCAGCGCTGATTTTTGGTATGCTCTTGGCCATTAAATTTCGCTGAGGAAGTGCAACGCATGAGCCAGATAGGAACCCCAGGCGCGGCCAACGCCACTAAAGTACTGCTATTGGGCAGCGGTGAGCTGGGCAAAGAAGTATGTATAGAACTCAAACGTCTTGGTTGCGAAGTGATAGCTGTCGACCGCTACGCCAATGCGCCTGCCATGCAGGTGGCGGACCGTTGTTACGTCATCTCCATGCTGGACGGGGCGGCTTTGCGTCAAATCGTGATCAAAGAAAAACCTGCTTTGATAGTGCCAGAGCTGGAAGCCATAGCCACCAGCACGCTGGTAGAGCTGGAGCAGCAGGGTTTTACCGTGATCCCAAGCGCTAAAGCCGCCAACTTAACCATGAACCGTGAAGGCATCCGCCGTTTAGCGGCCGAAGAGTTACAACTTCCTACTTCGCCTTTCCGTTTTGCCGATGACAAAGCCAGCTATTTAGCCGCTGTGGCGCATATTGGTTACCCTTGTGTGGTGAAACCTATTATGTCGTCCTCCGGCAAAGGCCAGTCTGTGCTGAAATCCGATGCCGATTTAGAAGCCGCCTGGGCTTATGCTCAGGAAGGTGGTCGAGCTGGTAAAGGCCGGGTGATAGTCGAAGGTTTTATCGACTTCGATTACGAAATCACGTTATTAACAGTGCGCTCTGTGTGCGGCACTCAGTACTGCGAACCAGTCGGTCATCGGCAGGAAAAAGGCGATTACCGCGAATCATGGCAGCCTCAGGCCATGTCAGCTGCAGCTTTAGAAAAAGCCCAGCATTACGCAGCTAAAGTGACTGAAGCTTTAGGTGGTTTTGGCTTATTTGGCGTCGAGCTTTTTGTCAAAGGCGACGAAGTCTGGTTTAGCGAAGTATCACCCCGGCCACATGACACCGGCATGGTGACCATGATTTCACAAAACTACTCTGAATTTGCTTTACATGCCCGCGCCATTTTAGGTTTGCCTATTCCGCTGATTCGCCAATACGGACCGGCCGCTTCAGCTGTCTTACTGGTACCAGGTAACTCGCAGCATATCAGTTATGGCAACTTAGCTCAGGCGTTAATGCAACCCGACACCGACCTGCGCCTGTTTGGTAAACCCGAAGTGCAAGGTGAGCGCCGTATGGGGGTGGCCTTGGCTTTAGGCGACAATGTCGAACAGGCCAAACAAAAAGCGCTGGATGTGATTGCCAAAATTAAGGTGGAAGTGCTTTAGGTTGTTTCACCCGGCGATTCATTTTTGATGTTTGAGAACAAGGGCCTGCGGGCCCTTTTGTCTTTTCTGCGATGCCCACTCCTGTCATTGCCTATTCGGTAATCATCCCACTGATTTGACGGATAGAGGGCAAAACTCAGTGTTGTGCCGCTTTAGCCTCTGAACTCTTCCAGCTTCGGGTACTGCTTCAACACATCACAGGCTCTTTGCATGGCATCACCAAATAAGGCCGGATGAAAATCACCGTTTTGGCAGTAGTCGCGACGAAATTGCAGCAGGCTGTTGATGTCCTGCGCTGCTTTGGCTAAAGCCTCTTGTTGGCCTGTACCGTAATCCTGACCTATCGCATAAAAAGCCTTCTGAATTTTGCGGGTGATTACTGAATCCGACTGAACTCCAGGCAATGAAATATGTTCAGCCAGCCAGTCCAGCACGGGTTCTGAGTAAGGCAGAATTCGTGGGTGGTCATAAAAAGTCAGGGTGCTGACAATCAGCAAACATAACAGCAAAAAATTGCGCATCACCTGTTACCTCAGCTGCGACTTGATTGGTTATCACACGGTGTGTCTGGCCTGCCACTGTCAACCAGACAGTCAGAACTGCCTTGGGTGTCAACAAGGTTGACAGAATAAAACTGAGCCTAAGATTAAAGTTCAATATGGATCAGAGTGTTATATACTATAGACCTTTGGTTCAATTATTGCAGACAGTTCATTGGGTTAAAACACAAAGCAGCCAGGATAAGCCGCCAGCTGGAGCAAATTACCGATCGCAGACAGGTAAGTTGCTTTAGGTTTCGTCAGAACAAGGCTTGGTTTGTCCTGCATCAACAAGCTGCAATAAACAGCCTGCTACACTGAGTATCAGAGAGCAGCACGAGGTATGGGCGTGGATAATAAGATAGATATCAAAAATATTCCGGTTGAGGTGCACAAACCCGATCCGGACAAAAAAGCCAAATACAACCCAAGAGATCGCATCTATGTGCGTGCGGTGAAGGGTTTGCATCAAACCTTAAGGCGTAATATTGGCTTTATATTTATGGCGGCTTTTATGCTGTTACCCTGGCTGCAATTTAACGGCCAGCAAGCCATTTTGCTCGATATAGTCGAGCAGAAGTTTTATATCTTCGGTATGACCTTATGGCCGCAGGATTTCACTATTCTGGCCTGGATTTTTGTGATTGGCGCTTTTGCCTTATTTTTTGTGACTACTTTCTACGGCCGGGTTTGGTGTGGTTATTTATGCCCACAAACCGTCTGGACTTTTATTTTTATGTGGTTTGAAGAGAAACTCCAGGGCACCCGTAATCAGCGTATGAAGTTGGATCAGGAACCCTGGAGCTTCAATAAGCTATGGAGAAAAGGCCTGACTCATTTCAGCTGGCTGGCCTTTTCTGTGCTTACCGCGCTGATTTTTGTTGGTTATTTTACTCCTGTCGATCAGCTGTTTATTCAGTTTTTCACCTTCGAAGCCAGCTTCTGGGCTGCAGTATCGGTCTGGTTTTTTGCCTTCTGTACCTACGGTAACGCCGGTTGGATGCGCGAAATTATGTGTACTCATATTTGCCCTTATGCGCGCTTCCAGTCGGCCATGTTTGATAAAGACACTTTCACTGTGACTTACGATGCCAAGCGCGGTGAGAATCGTGGCCCACGCGCCCGTAAAGACACAGACTACAAAGCCAAAGGTTTAGGCGATTGTATCGACTGTAATTTATGTGTGCATGTTTGCCCTACCGGCATCGACATTCGTAATGGTCTGCAGTACGAATGCATTAACTGTGGCGCTTGTATCGACGCCTGTGACGATACGATGGATAAAATGGGTTATGCCAAAGGCCTCATCAGCTACACCACTGAACATAGTCTGGAAGGCAAAACTACTAAAGTGGTAAGGGGTAAATTAGTTGGTTACTTTATGGTACTGGTGGCTGTTTGTGCCGCCTTTGCCTGGACCTTAGTCGTACGTAAGCCTGTGGTGATGGACATAGTGCGTGACCGCGGTGCCTTGTACCGTGAAACCGACGAAGGGCTAATTGAAAACACCTACACTTTAAAGGTGATTAACAAGTCGCAATTGGAGCAAACCTATCAGTTGTCGGTACAAGGTTTAGACAAAGCACAGTGGCTTGGCGAGAAAGAGTTGACCTTAAAAGGCGGGGAAACTGCGAATTTGCCGATCAGCTTATCGCTGGATCCTGTGGATGCAAAAAGACCTGTACTGGAAATTGAGTTTGTACTGCAGGACAGCGACGAGCCGGATATCCGCTTAACTCAGGGCAGCAAGTTCTTTTCCGCCCGTTAAATCTGTAAAAGCGTTAGACTAGGGAGCTTCGGCTCCCTATTTTTTAGGGCAATGGGCTGCACTGACCAAACGGAATTCCATGAGCACTTTTGATTTTTCTACCCTAAGTCCGGATTTAATGCTGGATGCCTTGTTTCATTATGGCTTTGATGTCAGCTCTGGTTTATTGCAACTGAACAGCTTTGAAAACAGAGTCTGCCAGTTTAGAGACGATGATCGCAAAAGCTGGGTAGTGAAGTTTTACCGGCCGGAACGCTGGAGCTTAGAACAACTGAACGAGGAGCATCAGTTTGTGCGGGAACTGGCAGAGATTGAAGTGCCGGTGGTCGAAGCTGTTGAGCGGGATGGCCAGCAAGTCTTATCCTTCGGAGGTTTTTATTTATCCGTCTTTCCAAGCCGTGGCGGCCGTACTTTAGAGCCTGACAACGAAAATCAGCTGCTGCAGCTGGGGCGTTTTTTAGGCATGGTGCATCAGGTGGGCGCTGCCCAGCCTTTTCTGCACAGACCTAGCATCAACCATCAAACGTTTTTACTCGACAGTCAGCAAAGCTTGTTGCAGTCGGGCCTTATTCCACCCTCGTTAGAAAAAGATTATCAGACCATGATGCAACAATTGTGCGACAAGGTCGGTCCTTTGTATAAGCCAGAAAAAATCCGGCGGGTGCATGGCGATTGTCATATAGGCAATTTGCTGTGGCATGATGACAGGCCTTTGCTTTTGGACTTTGATGACAGCCGCAATGGACCCGCCGTACAGGATTTATGGTTATTGTTAAATGGTGATCGGGTAGAGCAAACTTATCAGTTGTCGTTATTGCTGGAAGAGTATGAACAGTACTGCGATTTTGACCATAAAGAGCTGCGTTTAATAGAACCGCTGCGGGCGATGCGGATTTTGTCGTATATGGCCTGGATAGCAAAAAGGTGGAGCGATCCGGCTTTTCCGAAGAACTTTCCATGGTTCAGTACGGACCAATACTGGCAGCAACAAGTGCGGGCGCTGGATGAACAGCTGAAATTCTGTGACCAGAGCCCACTTTCTCTGATGCCTCAGTGGTAAGTTTTTGTTAGAGTAGTGACAGTTATATTCCAAGGAACATTCGAATAATGAAAAAGTTAACAGCGTTGTTAGTAGGTGCATTTTTATTGCCATTGGCAGCTTTTGCTGCTCAGTTTGAAGAAGGTAAACACTACGAAGTCATTTCAGAACAAGCCACAGCTAAGCCTGAAGTGAAAGAATATTTCTCTTTTTATTGCCCTGCCTGTTTTGGTTTTGAGCCTAAAGTACAGGCTTTAGCAAAGCAGTTGCCTGCTGGTGCTGAGCTGAAAAAAGTCCATGTCGACTTTTTACAGCATGCATCTGTGGAAATTCAGGTCACTTTAGCCAAAGCTTATCTGGTGGCAAAAAACCTGGGTAAAGGGGATCAGGTGGCCAGTGCTTTTTTTAATCATATTCATGTTGACCGCAAAACCTTTACCAATGATGACGACATCAAAGCTGTGGTTGTCGCTCAGGGTATTGATGCAGACACTTACGATAAAGCCATCAAAAGTTTTACTGTTGCCGGTGGTGCCAAGCAGATGAAAAAAGAACAGGAAGCCTTGTCGTCGCGTCGAGTACTAACTGGTGTACCCACTTTTATTATCAATGGTAAATACAAAATCCTGAACCAGGGCCTGAGCCGTGAAAATCAGGATGAAGAATTTAAGCAGTTAGTGAATTTTTTACTGACTCAATCTTAATCAAAAGGCATTTTTTATGTTGAAACAATTATTAGCCGCTTTGGCATTCGTCCCTGTACTGGCTTTTGCTTCTGCTGCTTCTGCTGTCAGTTTTCAGGAAGGAGTGCATTACGAAGTCGTCGCAGAAAAAGCGACAGCTAAACCTGAAGTGCTGGAGTTTTTTTCCTTTTATTGCCCACATTGCAAAGCTTTTGAGCCTTTTGCTCAAAACCTGAATAAAAGTCTGCCAAAAGGTGTCAGTCTGACTAAACATCATGTCGACTTTTTACAGGTGGCTCCACCAGAGTTACAGCAGTCTTTAGCTAAGGCTTATGTAGTGGCAAAAAATGCCGGTCAGGGCGATCGTATTGCCGATGTGATTTTTGATTATTTGCATAATCAGCGCGCCAGCTTCAGCAACGAACAGGATATTCGTAACTTATTGGTTGTAAACGATATTCCTGCCATGTTATTTGATTCAGGTATGGTCAGTCAGGCTGTGAATGATGAAGTTGCAGCTATGAAAAAGAGTCAGGATCACTATTCTGAAGCCAAAGTGCTCAGAGGTGTGCCTACTTTACTGGTGAACGGCAAATATCTGGTGAAGTTTTCTGGTTTAAGCCAAGAGAATTTCCAGCAGGATTTAGACGCGCTGGTGGCTTTTTTGTTAGCGAAAAAAGACTAACCACATCTTTGAGCTCCATTTAAAAACCACCTGTTATGCAGGTGGTTTTTACTTTTAACGGAGTCTAAAAACTACATTTGTTTACACCTGCATTCGCCAGCACATGAGCTTTCACCTCAGAGGTGGGCAGCAGAGCAAAGCTGTACGGCAGGTTGAGTACAGCGGTAGACTGCACATCTGGGCCTGCAATCACACCTTCTGCTGGCATAGCTTGCCAGGTGGTATTGCTAAACTCATTGCCTCTGGTATCCCAGTAGCCCAAAGCGCTGGAATAAAAAGAGACGATGGGGTTAGTGGTGTTTTCAAACACATTATTTTCAATGCGGATCACAGCACCCATGCGGCTGTTAATGCCTGTGTCCTGCACATCACTGTAGTAGTTGTTGTAAATATGGCCCTGACCATAGCGGAATAACGGCAGACGTGAATTCACTCGCTGCCAGTGGTTATGATGAAAGGTAATACGACGGTTGTAATTGTCGGAATCACTGTTGCCCCATAACGAGGTTTTCCAACTGTCATGCAGGTAGTTGTAGGAAATGGTGACTTTATCCACGTCTTTTTTACCGCTGACTAACTCGTCATAAAAGTCTTTATCCACATCCAGACTGTTGTAGATTTCGTTGTGATCGATCCAGATATTGCTGGCCGGTCCTTCCAGTGTAATAGCGTCTTTATCCCCGGTATTGACGTAACGCAGTTTTAAATTGCGGATAATCACGTTATTGGCGCGAAATACCTTTAGCCCTATGCCATCAAACAAAGCCGTATTACCGACTCCAATAATGCTGACATTATTCATATCTTTAATATCAAACTTACTGACGCCGCCTGAGTTTGCTGGTGTTATGGTGCCGTTGACTCTGATAGTTAGAGGCCGGTTTAAATCCCGGTTCGCCAAAGCGGCCAGAATTTCCGCCCCTGTTGTCGCTGTGACTGTCACTGCATTTGGACCTGCACCACCAGTGGTACCACCATCCAGCGAGGCATAACCTTGTGGACTGGCGCTGCAGGAGGTCACCTCGCCTGTAGGTGGAGGCTCTGTTGGATCAACTGGGTCCGTAGGGTCAACCGGATCTGTTGGATCCGGCGCTGTACCACCTCCGGTGGTCAGATAAACTTCAAATTCGGCGATGCGGGGTGCGGAGCTGGCACTAATAATTTCCAGATTCAGCTTTTGGCTGCTGATAGTGCTTATATTTACCACCTTATTGCTGCCAATACTGCTGCCACTGGCCAGTTCTGTGCCAGTGTCGTTATTAACCAACCGCCAACTGGTGACGGCCGAACCGGATTCTTTCAGCACCACCTGATTGAGCTGGACAGCTGAACTCCATTTTACCGACACCCGCTGATTTGAGTTCGCAGAAGGTTGCCAGTAGCTTTGCAGATTAGCATCCCGGACAGACGAATAACTGATACCACTGGCTTTACTTGAACCATCGGCGCCGGCACCCGGACCTGTGATGGCCAGATTGTTAGCATGCACAGCAGCACTGACAGCGCAGCTGATTGCGAAAAGTGGGAAGAGTAAATGTTGATGTTGCATCTATGATGTCCTCAAACTGTTGTTATAAGAATTCCGGCCCTGATTCGGGTCCTGACCGGCAATGCAGAGTGTGGACTATCATTTTGGGGACAGCTATTTCACATTTGGAATTACAGCTTGATAGCGGCTGGGATACTATTTTTTGATGTTGTTGCGAACTGCTCGCAATTGAAATAGTCTAGATGATATAAATTCGCAATTGGATAGCATCTATGGAACACTGGCAACAGATTATTGCACAAGGTAATCAGGCTTTTACACAAAGGCAGTTAACTATAGCTGAGAGCTTATATCGCCAGGCTATTTCAGATGTCTGGCCTGTCTGGTATCACTGTGCTTTTGTCTGTTGTCCTCCGGAATTGAGTCGTGAAGAAGCCTCGTTACCGACTTTTTGTCTATCCATTTCAATTCAGAATCTGGCTGAAACTTATGCACAACAGCAACGCTGGCGGCGCTGTCAGACTACATTAAGGCATGGTTTAAATTGGTTTGAGCAGATGCTACAGCGTTTGGATGGCGATCATCCTGCTAGTATCGCGGTATTGCAGGAGTCGGCCAAACTCAGAGCCGAATATCAGGCGGCTTGTAAAAGATATAAGCAATGGCAACTATCCCGTGCTGTGCCCAAAGGGTCTTATCTGCATTAACGACTCTGTACTTCTGGCCAGAAAGGGGATTTCAAAGTAAAAACCACTTTCCTTGCTGCAGCTGCAGACTCTGCAGCTTTTGTTCTTCTTCACCATTGTGGTAATGCAATCTGGTAAATTCGACTTTATCCGGACTGACCCAACGCACATCCAGTGGGTTCCAGGGTTGTATTCTGTTGTCATCACCACTCAATACCAGTTCGGCCTGCAGTTTGTGATTGCGGATCCGATAAATGACCAGCAGATTGGCATTTTCTTTATCGGAATGAGCTTCGGAATACACCAGTAAACGTTGATTGTCCGGCGACAGCAGCGGGAAGCCGTTGATCTGAGTTTGGAGGCCAGTTTGGGTATTCACCAGATATACACTGCGGCCACGATATTCAAATACCCATACCACAGCCAGGTGCACAGCTTGCAAGTAGGACACCAAATAGGGCTGGGTATCTTCATCTGTTTTCTCATGAAAAATAGGGAATGCTAAAGCTGCTGCCTGAGTTTGCAAATGCAAAAAGTTACTGTTGCGTTGCACCCGAAAGGGGACTGTAGCCATCAACTCCTCTTCCAGTTGCTCTGCACAAGAGCGCTCTAGCTCTATTTCAAACTCACAAGCTATTGCAGTCGTCGCAATAGAGCTGCAAAACAACCAAAATAGGGACGAGAACGCTGCTTTTTGCAGTAAGCTGATGCTATACATCAGAAGTTTTCCTTTGTTAAGTAGGAGCTTCATTCATTAATGTGGCTCAGTTTAGGGAATTTTGCACTTCAGTCATGACTATTTCACGTGAAAAGGCTAAAAACTAAGTCCAGTCGACATTTCCAGGAGCGGATATATGGCAAAGCAACTAAAAACAGTATTGATCACAGGAGCTAACCGCGGCATTGGTTTTGCGATAGCAAAAACATTAGTACAGCAAGGTGGCTTTCGTGTGCTGCTGGCAGCCCGTCAGCAAAAAGATGCAGAAGAGGCAGCAGCTTTGTTAGGTGCGGGTATAGCACTTCGGCTTGATTTAACGGATCCCTTGCTGGTTGAACAAAAGGCGCTGCAAATAGAACGGCAGTATGGTCCTGTTGATGTGTTAATCAACAACGCAGCAGTGTTGCACTCTTCTGAATTACAGCACACTCAGGCGGAAGATTTACTGCTCAGTTTATCAGTCAATACAGTAGCGCCTTTTATGCTCTGCAAGGTATTTGGTCATTTGATGAAACAACGGGGTTATGGCCGTATTGTAAATGTGTCATCCAGTTGGGGAAATTTCTCTGAAGGTTTGGAAGGCCCTGCCTGCTATGCCATCAGTAAGGCTGCACTGAATGCTGTGACGGTCAGCTGCGCGCGCGAGCTGATGCCAGAGGTGAAGGTCAACGCGGCCTGCCCTGGCTGGGTTCGTACCCGAATGGGCGGTGATGCGGCAGATTTGAGCCCTGAACAGGGCGCAGAAACTCCTGTTTGGCTAGCCACGTTAGATGAGGATGGCCCAACAGGAGCATTTTTCCGCAATAAAACTCAGTTGGAGTGGTAGTGCTGTTTAGAAATCCTGCACTGTAGGACGCAGAACTATCTCGTTGATATCAACGTCTGCAGGTTGAGCTATCGCGTAAGCTACGGCTTTGGCTACTGAATCAGCCGGAATAGCGATTTGGTAGAAGTTGCCAACAAATTCAGCGCTTTGCTGATGGCTACTACCGTGTTTTAGTTCAGAATCTACAGCGCCGGGCAAAATAGTCGTAGTGCGGATAGAACCTCCTACTTCATGGCGCAAGCCTTCACTGATCGCCCTGACTGCAAATTTAGTTCCGCTGTACACAGTGCCACCTGGACTGAACACTTTAATGCCCGCAACTGAAGAGATATTAATAAAATGACCTGATTTTTGGTGTTCAAATATCGGCAAGGCAGCGGCTATACCATATAAAACCCCTTTGATATTGATGTCGATCATCCGGTCCCATTCATCGGTTTTTAATTCACTGATAGGGGCAATAGACATTAAGCCAGCATTATTGATCATGACATCCACCTGACCAAAACGGCTCACCGCTAACTGCACCAGGGCGCTGACTTCACTGGCTTTCGTTACATCTGTTACCAGATAAGTCGCTTGTCCGCCTTTGGCTTCAATAGTGGCTACTATCTGTTGCAGCTTGTCTTCCCGCCGGGCTCCTAACACTACATGAGCGCCCAGACTGGCCAGATGATAAGCCGTAGCCTCACCCAAACCACTGCTCGCGCCTGTGATCACTACTGTTTTTCCTGAAATATTCTGACTCATGATGCTGTCCTCAGTTGAGCTATACAAAATTGATTTCGACAACAACAGTATGAAGGGATAGACAAATCCAAAAAATGGAAATATTTTGATTTTATAATTCCTAATTACGGAATAGTGGATGCTGAATAAAGTTGAATTATTGCGGATTTTTTGTACTGCGGCAGAGAGCGATAGTTTTAAGGCCGCAGCTGTGCGACTTGGTATTTCACCTCAGGCTGTGACCCGGGCTGTACAGCAACTGGAGCAAAGTACCGGCGAAGTCTTGTTTCATCGTAGCACCCGCCATATCCGGTTGACTCGTTTCGCTGAAGGTTTTGCTGTTCAGGCGAAAAATAGCCTGCAGCAATTGGATGCTTTATTTCAGCAGCATCAGGCGGTTCCCACTCATCTTATTGCCGGCCTGGTGCGGGTCGCTGCTCCAAGAGTAATTCGCCCCTTACTGATGCCAGTGTTAAGTGCTCTGGTTCAGCAACATCCTGCTTTACAGCTTGATTTGCGTCTGTCCGATCAAATTGCTGATGTGGTGGATGAGCAAATTGATGTAGGAGTGCGGATTGGGCAAATACGGGATAATGGATTTATTGCCCGGAAAGTCTCGTCTGTAGGCCTGTTCCTGACAGCGAGTCCGTTGTTGTTGGCAAAGCACCCCAGCCCACAGAGTCTGGAGCAACTGGCTGAACTGCCGACCACAGCCTTGATGGATAAAGCCACAGGTCGGGCTTGGCATTGGTATTTTAAAGAGGGTCAACTATGGTCGCCCAAAAAAATCAGTTTTGTGGCGGATGATTCTGAAACGGAAGCTGATGCGACTCTGGCTGGTCTGGGTATCTCCCAGCTGGCATCTTGTATGGCAATCCCGCATTTGCGCTCTGGCGCTTTAGTTCGACTTCTACCTGAACTTGACCCAGACCCCTGGCCTTTGTCTGTTTACAGACCACAACGAGGTCCTGTGCCGGAGCGGGTCAGACTAGTGTTTGACAGGCTGATTTCGGCATTAAGTGACCCAACTATATGCCCTGAATCGACTTAATCTGAATGTTAGAGTGAGCTTGTGCTATGCACAGACACACTATAGGCACGGGTAGAGGGCTGAACTGATTTGGTCGCTTAAATTCTTCAATTTAACCAATTTTAGCTTGTTGTTCATGCCGGCTTTAGCCACTCTTGGCAGCATTACAATAAAAAGGAAAGCCCCTATGAAAACACTTATGACCAGTATTGCCACTGTGCTGTTGTCTTATTCAGCCGTTGCCGCAGTCCCTTCCATTGAAATGAATCAGAAAGCAGAGCTTGATGCCGACACTCTGGTGTTGCTGGTCAGTCCGGAACAACTGGCGCAGTCTTCCTCAGCAGTGCTGCAGCATCAGGCTGTCAAACACGCGATTAAAACCACAGGCTTTGCAGCGAAGAAAGCCGCTCAGCTGGATATTCTGGCGCCAGTTGCGGGTTACAACAGAGTGATGCTGTTAGGCACAGGTGAGCCTGCACAACTGACTGCAGCAAGCAGCAATAATCTGGGGGCAGATATTGCCGCCTGGGTCAAAAAAGATAAAGCCCGCTCTGTGACTATAGATACTGCAGCGCTGCAATCGGCGTCAGGCAATGCCGACTTTGCTGCACAACTGGCGCATGGTATTGAGTTGCGCTCTTACAGTTTTGATCGCTATTTCAGTAAAAAAGCCGCAGACGAAGTGAAGAAGCTGGAAATTCTGGTGATAGATGAACAAACTGCAGAGCGTCAGTTCAGTAAGTTACAGGCTGTCACTCAGGGGGTATTTTTAGCCCGCGATTTGGTGAATGAACCTGCTGCAGCATTAACACCTGATACTTTTGCAGCACAAGCAAAGGCTTTGGAAAAGTACGGGGTAAAAGTCCGGGTACTGGATGTACCTGCGATGGAAAAATTGGGTATGGGCGCTCTTTTAGCCGTAGGTAAAGGTAGTAACAGATCGCCGCGTTTAGTGGTGGCGCAGTGGCAGGGCAGCGATCAAAAGCCGCTGGCTATTGTTGGTAAAGGCATTACTTTTGATACCGGTGGTTACAACCTGAAAACAGATTCTGAATCTATAGTCCGTATGACCAGTGATATGGCGGGTGCAGCAGCTGCTTTGGGTACAGTCAAAGCATTAGCCTTACAAAAAGCTCCGGTCAATGTGGTGGCTGTGATGGCGATGGCTGAAAATATGATATCGGACAAAGCCATGCTGCCTGGCGACGTACTCAAATCAGCCGCGGGCTTAACTATTCAGGTGACCAACACCGATGCGGAAGGCCGTTTAGTACTGGCCGATGCGCTTTGGTATGCCAATAAAGAATTTCAGCCGCGCGCTATGGTCGATATTGCAACTTTAACAGGAGCCAAAGTAGGTGCTGTGGGGGCTTACTATGCCGGTTTATTCTCGGAGCAGCAGCAACTGGTGGATCAACTGACCTTAGCGGGCGAAAAAGTGAATGAACCGCTGTGGCGTTTACCTTTGGGTCCACAATTTGCGGATGAACTCAAAAGCGACATTGCCGATCTGAAAAACACCGGCAGCAGCACTGGTGCATCAACCGCAGCCTGGTTTTTAAAACAATTTACCGCTGAAACACCATGGGCTCACCTGGATATAGCAGGGAATGCGTTAAGCAGAGCAGACAAAGAGGTGAACACCAAAGGTGCTACCGGTTATGGTGTGCGCTTGCTGACCGAATGGGCTTTGCAACAACCCTGAAGCTATTCCCAATAAAGAGTTTTTTGGACTATCAGACGGGCGGGTGCAACACCCGCCCCTATGCCCCGGTAGGCTGCAGCTGAGGCAGAAGCCCAGCCAGCTGCGTTTGATGACTGATCCCCGCTTTGTTATTGCCGTACACTAAAAATATCCTGACATACAGCTACAGAAATGATCTGATGACTTTGTTTTGGCGACTATTTTTCTTAATTGTATCTTTACTTTTTTCTACTGGCTCCGCTCAGGCGCACAGCAGTGGCTGGGTTAAAGCCAGTCATTTAAAAGCAGAGTTGGTCAGTGATCATCAGGACGTGCGGCCCGGTCAACGCTTTAAACTGGCGCTGCATTTTATTCCGGACGAGCACTGGCATACCTACTGGCAAAACCCCGGTGACTCAGGTTTAGCCACCAGTATTGACTGGACCTTGCCGGATGGTGTTCAGGCGGGAGCTATTCAGTGGCCTGCTCCTATGGCGATTTCGGTGCCGCCATTGGTGAACTACGGTTTTGAAGGCCCAACTATTTTAGTCTCAGAGCTCAGCATTCCCGTCGATTTCAAAGGCTCGCAACTGCAGATCAAAGCCAAAGTCGACTGGCTGGTGTGCAAAGAGATTTGTATTCCGGCTGACGCCAGTTTTGAGCTGAACTTGCCCGTGACCCAAACTGCGGTGCTGGCGACTGACTATCTGAAGCTGTTTGAGAAAGCCAGCCAGCAACAGCCCAAAGCTGTGCCGCTACGCGGGCGTTATGATGTCCAAAATCAGCAGTTCTCTGCGGCAGTGCCTATGCCTGAGGATTTAAAAGTTTCTGCTTTTTTTGTCGCGGCCGCTGAATTGGTGGATCACGCCGCACCACAACAAATTGACTGGGTTGACGGTGAATTGTTGTTACGTCAGCAACAGAATACTTATTTTAATCAGGCTCCCGAGCTGTTTGATTTGGTGTTAAATACGGCGGCAGGGCCTGTATTGCTGCAACTTCAGCATGAAAGTGCGCCACGGATTTCTGAAGTTACATTGGCTGGTTTCAGCCTGTTGGATTGGTTGGGAATGCTGCTGTTGGCTGCTTTGGGTGGCTTGATCCTGAATCTGATGCCCTGCGTATTTCCTGTGCTGTCGTTAAAAGCTTTGAGTCTGGTCAACGGCCAGCAGTCGGCACAACACACCAAAACAGAAGCTTTATGGTACAGCGCAGGTGTAGTGCTTAGTTTTGTGCTGTTAGCGGCCATGCTGTTACTGCTCAGATCCGCAGGTGAGGCTGTAGGCTGGGGATTTCAGTTGCAAAACCCACTGGTTGTAGGGTTGCTGGCTTACTTGCTGTTTGTCTTGGCGTTAAGTTTGTCTGGTGTGGTTCAACTGGGGCTGGGTTTGATGAACTCAGGTCAACAACTGACAGAAAAGCCCGGCGCTAGAGGATCGTTTTTTACCGGAGTATTAGCCGTTGTTGTCGCCAGCCCTTGCACCGCACCTTTTATGGGCACGGCTTTAGGCTATGCTGCCACGCAGCCCGCTTTGGCGGCTTTGGCTATTTTTGCGGCTTTGGGTTTGGGTATGGCTGTACCTTTTCTGTTGTTAGCCTGGTGGCCGGGTTTTGCGGCTCTGTTACCTAAACCCGGACTCTGGATGGAAAAGCTAAAACAATGGCTGGCTTATCCGTTGTATTTAAGCGCGGTTTGGCTGCTTTGGGTTTATGGTCGTCAGCAAGGTATAGACGCTTTAGCCTTGGCCTTAGTAGGGCTGGTGTTAGTGGCTGCAGCTTGTTGGTTATGGGGACTGCTTCAACTGCAACAGGCAGGCAAGGCCAGTGCAGTGATGGCTGTGCTGCTATTTGCCGTTGCAGTGGCTTTGTTGTGGTATCCGCAGCCTGCAGCGCAGCAATCAGCAAAAACCGATCACGCTGAAGTCTGGTCGGAACAACGCTTAAAACAACTACTGCAGGATGGAAAGCCGGTATTGGTCAATATGACAGCCGACTGGTGTATTACCTGTTTAGTCAATGAACGGGTGGCTCTGGATACCGATAGCAGTAAAGCCGCTATGGCGCTGTATAACCTGACGTATTTAAAGGGCGACTGGACCAATAAAGACCCAGCCATCAGTGCCTATTTACGCCAGTTTCAGCGCGACGGGGTGCCTTTGTACGTGTTGTATTGGCCGGGGCAACCGCCAGAAGTGCTACCACAAATTTTAACGCCGGATTCATTACGTCAGGCGTTAGAGCAATTGAGCAGTAAACAACCCTTAATTACTAATCAATAGTCACAGGAGTTAACCCATGAAACTCAAACTTGCTTTAGGTTTATCCGCTTTATTTTTCGCAGGCTCTTTGTTTGCCGCCCCACAAGTAGGCCAGGTAGCGCCCGCTTTTACCCTGACCGACAGTAAAGGACAAAGCCACTCACTGGCTGATTTTGCTGGCAAAACAGTAGTACTGGAATGGACCAATCACGAATGTCCTTTTGTGGTGAAACACTACAGCGGCAATATGCAAGCTTTGCAAAAACAATTTGGTACAGACGATGTAGTGTGGCTGACGGTGATTTCATCAGCCCCGGGTAAACAAGGTCATGTCAGTGGCGCCAAAGCTGATGAGCTGACCTCAAGCCGCAATGCGATGCCGGATGCAGTGCTGTTTGACGAAACCGGAGTCACAGGCAAAGCCTATGATGCCAAAACCACTCCGCATATGTATGTGATTGATAAAAAAGGCGTATTGCAATATATGGGCGGTATCGACAGCATTCCGTCTGCTAAAGTGGATGACATCGCCAAAGCCACACCGTATTTTTCTGATGCTTTAACTGCAGTGTTGGCGGGCAATCCGGCTAATCCGGCGGTGACTAAGCCTTATGGTTGCAGTATCAAATACTGAAACTTTCGCTTCCAACAAGCCGCCTTTCTCAGCGGCTCTTTCTTTGCCTTGATAAAAATCCTGATTTACTCTTTTACCCCTGCGTTAAACAAGGTATAAGTGCGCAATGAAAACTCCAAAACGCATTCAGCCGCTGATCGACGAAGGTCTGGTGGATGAAGTCCTCAGGCCACTGATGAGTGGTAAAGAAGCCTCTGTCTACGTAGTTCGCTGCGGGGACCATATTCGCTGCGCCAAAGTGTATAAAGACGCCAGTCAGCGCAGTTTCAAAAAGGCAGTGCAGTATCAGGAAGGTCGTAAAGTACGCAGCTCAAGACGGGCCAGAGCTATGGAAAAAGGCTCAAGTTATGGCCGTGAGCAGGCCGAAGAAAGCTGGCAAAACGCTGAAGTGGATGCTTTATACAAACTGGCTGACGCCGGGGTGCGGGTGCCGCAACCTTATGGCTGTTTTGATGGCATTTTGCTGATGGAGCTGATTTTAGATGAGGATGGTGATGTGGCCCCTCGTCTGAATGATATTCAACTGACAGCGGAACAAGCCCGCCGTGATCACAAAACTATGATGCAGCATATTTTACGTATGTTGGCCGTGGGTTTAGTGCATGGCGACTTATCCGAATTTAACGTACTGCAGGACCCACAAGGCCCTGTCATTATCGACTTACCGCAAGCCGTCGACGCTGCTGCCAACAATAATGCGCAGTGGATGCTGGAGCGGGATGTCAATAACATCACCCAATATTATGCTCAGTTTGCGCCTGAACTTGCAGCTACCAAATATGCCAAAGAGATCTGGGCTTTATTTGAAGCTGGAAACCTGAATCCAAATACCGAACTGACAGGCGAATTTACCGAAGCAGAGCAAGCTGCTGATATCAATGCTGTGCTGGATGAGATCAATGCTGCTTTTGCCCAAATGCAGGAACGTAAAGAACGGCAACAGGCCGCCAATGAACCGGACTAAAAAATGTTAGTGAAGCAAAATGAAAGCTTAGTGTTGCTGATTGATATGCAGGAAAAGCTGGCTCCGGCTATCGATCAAGGTAAAGAGGTTGAACAAGCTGCTGCCTGGGTGCTACAAATCGCTGTGCAACTGGATGTGCCTGTGCTGGCAACGGAGCAGTATCCACAAGGTTTAGGTGTCACTTTGCCCGCTTTGGCCGAGTTAGTGCCTGAAGATTGTGTGATGGAGAAAATCCATTTCAGTGCTTTGCGTGAACCTCTGATCGCTGAACGTCTAAAGCTAAGCGGCAAAACGCAGCTGGTGATCATAGGTACTGAAACTCATGTTTGTGTGTTGCAAACAGCGATGGATGCCTTAGCCGCCGGTTATCAGGTATTTATTGTCGAAGAAGCTGTAGGCTCCCGCACTGAACAAAACCGTCAACTGGCGTTATTGCGTTTACAGCAGGCTGGTGCGCAAATTATCAGTAAAGAAATGTTGGCCTTTGAGTGGCTGGATAAAGCAGGCACAGATAACTTTCGTACTATCAGCAAAGGCTGGATCCGCTAAAGCGATGAGCCGGTGATGTTAAAACTGCTGACTCTTTCCCTCTGGCGTACAGTGGCCTGTATCACTTTACTCTTAGGTGTCATAGGTGTGGTAGTGCCTGGTTTACCCACAGTGCCTTTTTTGCTGCTCTCCGCCTGGTCTGCAGGTAAAGGCTGGCCACGTTTAGAAATTTGGTTATTAGCCCATCCCAGCTTTGGTCCGCCGCTCAAGCGCTGGCGTGAACAGGGTGCTGTACCCCGTAAAGCCAAATATCTGGCGACTGTGATGATGACGATGTCAGCTTTGCTTTTGCTGCTCTTTGCAGCACCCCTTTGGCTCAAACTTGTGCTGCCTGTATTTCTTTGTGCTGTAGCTATTTGGTTATGGCGCCGTCCTGAAGCTTGATTGTTCCTTTTAAATCAACAATTTGAAATTTGACAGTTGCAAAATTACGCTCTAATTTGTTTACATAATTTTAAACAAAGGAGTGTGTGATGGAATTCACTTTAAGTCAGTTGCGGCAAAGTTTTGAACAAAGAACAAACCGTTCTATGTCGATGCCGCTGGCGGGCACTGTATTCTGGTCTGTGGTGCTGGGGCTGAGTTTTGTTTTACCTTTTAACACCACTTTACTGGTGATGTTATTTGGTTCGGGTTGTATTTTCCCTTTGGCGTTACTTTTTGCTAAATGGCGCAACGAAGACTTTTTTATGAAAGGTCATGCCTTGGGCAAGCTGATGCTGACAGGGGTTATTATGGCCAACTCACTCTGGGTTTTGCATATCATTCTGCTGTTTGTTCAGCCGAAACTGGTGCCTTACAGTCTGGCTCTGGGTTTAGCTATTCACTGGCCTTTATACGGCTGGATTATTCAACACAGCTTAGGTTTGCAGCATTTATTGATGCGTGCTTTTGGCCTTTTTGCCGCTTTTATGTGGCTACCACTGAATTCTATAGCGGCCGCAGCTTTAGTCACTGTGTTGTGTTATCTGATCACGTTGGTGCAAATGCAGCGCCGTGTGATTGACCTTGGGAAAGCCACTCAGTGATTTTTGAAGGCGACCATCAAGGTCGCCTCTACCACTGTTACTTGGCAATTTCAACAGCAACAGGCACCAACTGATACAAAGTGATGGCTTCAGTCACGTTGGCTGGGTCAAAAGCTTCGCCTTGCTCTTCGGCTTTATGAGCCAGATACTCACGGGTCGATTCTAAATCCATCTCAATCGGATCCAGCCTGCCGCTGGCATAAGCCGTTTTGCCCTTGGCGCTGACCGGAAACACCATATCGCCGTCCTTCACTTTGATACGAAAAGTGGGTTGATTGGCATCAGCGGCGAATTGCATCCAGCAACCTTTTTTCTGACAGACGGCTTCTACAGTGCCTTTAACCGTCACTTGCTGCTGCAGATAACTTTGTGGTTTTGCCAGAATGTCAGCAACCTCGACCAGCTTAGTTTTATCGACAGTACCACCAAAAGTGCTGGCGGAAGTACTAAAGATAAGCAGTGTCAGTGTGGTGCTCAAAAACAGCTTTTGTAGTAATTTCATCATTCACCCTGTTAAGCTTATTTATTGAATAACCTGATAATTTTTCAGGATTAGCTGTTGAAACTCGGCCGAAATATCATGCCAGTCCACCAGATCGACCTTAAAAGGTAAGTCGGATTCCTCCAGCGCATCCTGCAGTTTAAATAGTTGTTGTGGCGGCAAAATCTGCTTCGCTACGAGGGCTAAGTCTAAATCAGACCATGCTTTGGCCGTACCTTTGACTCTGGAACCAAAAGCCCAAACCTTAACATCAGGTACATGGCTGCTGAGCAGGTGCCGCAACAAAGACAACTGATCATCCGACAGATTAAGCATTACGTTGCTGCAACCTCTGTAGTACAGATAAAGCCTGAGCCTCAAAATTCAAAGCGGCTTGATACACAACTGATGCTTTGTCCTGATCATAAGTGTGAGACGTGATATTGCGTTGCCGCCTGAATTCAAACCAGAGTTCAGGGTCGTCCAACAAACCTTTTTCCATGGCGGTACGAATCAAATCCCGAAAAGAATACTGGTCTATATCACTTAAAGCCGCTGCGTCCTGCTCCAGTTGGCGTTTGAGCATTTTGACGCACAGCTCATAACAAAACTCAAAATTCTGGATCACACCAGCCACTACCAGACGTTTTTGGCTGTCAGATAAGCCAGCAATAAAACTCAGATTTTTGCTGTCCTGCACAGCTTCAGACAAGGACTTGCAAGCCAAAGCTAAAGCGGATAAATCCAGAATTTCCATAACAGTCTCGCCTGAGTCAATATAAAAGCATTACAGCAGCTGCACCCTGTTTTGGCAATATTGCTGATAATAGGTGTCTCAGTCTCTGAGTTCAACCTAAGTACTTAACACCTGCTGCCAGAACCATTTGGCTAAATCGCCTGTGATATCCGCTTCAGCATTAGTCAGCAGCACTAAACCTATGTCCTGCTCTGGCGAATAGGCGATATAAGGCCGGAACCCGTCCACCACACCACCATGATAAAACAGTTTGTGCTCATCGTATTGGATCACCCGCCAGCCGCGGCCATACCAATTCGATACCTGTTTGTACTGTTGCCAGACCGGCCAACGGGATTTGCCGCGTAATTTCACCATAGGCTGTTGCAACTGAGCCAAAGCTTCTGCGCTGAATACACCAGGCTTATGACCCAACATGGCTATCAGGTATTTGGCCATATCATTAGCGCTGGCATTGACACCGGCCGCCGGATTCACCCAATAAAAGTTCGGGTCTATTTTGACCGGACGCCAGCCTTTGCCACCCCTTTTATGCGGCATGGCTTTGTTTTCAGTGGCTAAAAATGGCGCATAACCCACAGAGGCTGTGCTCATCTGCAAAGGTTTAAAAATACGTTCCGGCAATAAGTCTTCGTAACTTTGGCCTGTGCCGCGGCTTAACACCTGATCCAGCAACGCAAACACAATATTTTGATAGCTGTAGCAGGTGCCGGGTTTACAGCCTGGTGCCAGTTGCTGAAACTTTGGCAGAATTTGTTCCGGTGTTTGTTTATCTTCCAGCAGGTTTTCATAAGCATGAGGCATTAAACCCGTGCTTTGGCTAAGTACCTGATCTACTTTAATTTGTCTGGTAGCAGTGGCTGTTTTTAATTTAAATTCAGGCACATAGTTAATCAGCGGCAAGTCTAAATTAACTTTGCCTTGCTGGGCTGCCAATACGCTGATGCCACCGGTAAAGGTTTTAGAGACTGAGGCGAGGCGAAATACGGTGTCTGCATCAATTTTTTCCGGCTTGCCCATAGCACGTACACCATAACTGCCAGTGGCAATAATCTGGTTACCTCGCACTACGGCATAAGCACCGCCTGGCACTTTGGCTTTGTTTAGCTGCACCCTAAACTGCAAATCCAGCCCTTGCAGCAGTTCGCTTTGTTGAATTTGCGCTGAGGTTGAGAGCGCGCAGAGCAACAGGCTGCATAAGGTGGTTTTTATCAATAATTTCATTCGCTTGCCTTTACAACTTTAAAAAAGGGGCTGGGTCTTGCTGTTTGCCGTCGATCAGCAATTCAAAATGTAAATGAGGTCCTGTCACCCGGCCCGTTGAACCCACTTTGCCTATAGGCTGGCCCGGCTCAACGGTCTGACCTGCTTCGACATAAAAACCGTCCAGATGGGCATACAGGGTTTGATAGCCATGGCCATGGTCAATCAACACGGCTTTGCCATATCTGTCGTTCAGGCTTTTGGCGTCAGCTATCAGCACTTTGCCTTTTTGCGCTGCTTTGACCGTAGCGCCTCGTTTGGCACCAAAATCCAGCCCTTGGTGTGGACGGTTTTTGCGAAACGGGTGTTTTTCACCATAAAAAGAGTTAATAGGCACTTTGCCAACAGGTAATTGCCATTCTTGCGGCGGCGAGCTGAAGCTAAGCTGAGCACAACCCACATTCAGCAGCAAAGCCGTGCTGCATAACAGTGTTGTGGCGCGCCATTTTTGCCAGTACGACAACGCTGGCGTGGGCTGAAATAACTGCTGTAATCGTTGCTGATAAAAGCTTTGGCTGGCATTGCTTTGGATAAAACCCGGCATCAGAGCAGGCATTTGCTCTGCCTGACTTTGTTTCAGGCTGCAGAGCAAGGTTTGGCCATACAGCAGCGCTTGGTCTGGCTGCTGTTGCAGCACGGCTTTGTCCACCGCCAATTCCATACTGCGAATAAAAGCCTGTTCCATCAGTCGTAATACAGGGTTAAACCAGCATAAAACCACCAGGATGCGAAGCAGCAATAGCTGTTGTGGGTCCCGTCTTTGCAGATGCACCAGTTCATGTTCGATCAATAACTGACGCTGCTGTTCTGACATCGCTGATATGTAAGCAGGCAAGATTAAAACCATGCGGCTCCAGCCGGCAACAAAAGGCGAAATAGCGGCCTGAGTCAGACGAATTTCAAACTCTGCTGGTACAAGTTGGAGTTGGGTATTATTCAGCAGCAACGCCTTGTCTAAGGGCTGTGATTGCTGGATCAACCGCTGTACCTGCTGCCATTGTTTCACCACACGCCACAGCGATAGCAGACTGATGATGGCAATCAAGCCCAAGGTCAGACGCCAGTAAAAAGCTGTATCAGTGGGCGGCTCCGTTAACGACGGATGCAGCGGCTGCGCTGTTAATGCCTGCACTGAGGTGACAGTATCAAGCAGCAACACCGAAGGTACAGTCCAGTACTGATACAGCTGTGGCATAGGCAATAAAGGTAAAAAACTCAACGCCAGTAAACACCAATACAAAGCAGGCCAATGCTGCAAAGCGCTGAATTTATTCAGCAAAAACTGACTAAAAACCCAAAGTAAGCCAGACCAAAGACTACAAAGCAGCAAGGATAACAGCAACTGTTCAGCCATCTTAAGCCTCCCCGTTGTTGATTGGCTTCTTGTGCTGCTGCGCTAAATCCGCCAGTAGCTTTTCCAAATCAGCCATTTCATCGGCGTTCACCAGTTTGCTGTTGGCAAACATGGCGACAGGCAAAGGGCCATTCAGTTCAAACACCCGGCGGGCAAAATCCTGCGCAAAAGCCGCTAGCGTTGGCATTTTGTCCAACAGCGCTTTGTAGCTGTTTTTATTGCCCAAAGTTTCGCAAGCGACAAAACCTTTTTCTCCCATCCGCTCCAGAGTTTTACGGGTAGAGGAATAACCCCAGCCCAACACAGGCTCCAGCTCGTCATGCAACTCGCGCGCAGTAAGAGGTTGTTTTAACCACAATAATTTAAGAATTTCCAGCTCAGGAGCCGTAGGTTGGTGCATAAAATTGAGTCTGTAATTTCACTATGCTTTTAGAGTGCGACAAATGTCACACCAAGGTCAAGCAAAATCTGCGACATTTGTCGCGGAGGCGAGGTGTTTGTTTGGGATTGTGCGAGGGACGACCTATCTGGCTTCGGAAAGAGTGAATCCAAATTCCGTTACCGCCAAGGCCGAAATAGGCCGATAGCATCGACATATCAAGCAAACATGTTAAAAAAACGGATTTTTTCGACACGTCTTTGAGTTATGTCGATTCGATAAACATGAGCTGGCTGTAATAAACTGATTTTGGCGTTATGCTGCTGGTGTTGGCATGACACCAGACATAGCAGCGGGTGACCATAAAGTTCACCCCTACAATTTTTAGCATTGAGAAAGGACAACTCTATGTTACCCAATATGCTTTTTATTCATCCTTTGCGCCAGATGGCGATGCTGTTGCAAAAGATTCAGCGGCATGATGCTGCTTTGCTGGAGTCTGCTTTAACAGCTGAACAGTTTCCGTTGTGGCAACAGGCGCAAACTGCCATAGGCTTTTCGTTACGTGCTTGTTGTCCGTTGTGTGATCAGGTAAAACCAGAGTTTGGTCAACCTAAACCAGGCTGGGCTGATTTGGAGCAGCAAATCCATTTAACCATTGGCTTCTTGCAGTCGCTAAAAGCTGAGAGTTTTGCAGGTTGGCAACAAAAACGTATTGAAACTACGGCTGGTTTTGCACAACTGGAACTGACAGGGGAGCAGTTTTTGTATCTCTATGCGTTGCCGAATTTTTACTTTCACTACGGCATGGTGTACGCCATAGCCCGGGCTCAGCAAGTGCCTTTAACTAAAGGTGATTTTGATGGCTGGCATCAGTATCCGGAAGGGTTTTCTTTTCTGCGTTAGCTCTGGCATAAAAAAAGGGCAAACTGACTTGCCCTTTTCAGTGCTGTGAGTGACCCGTCAGCTTATTGCACTTTGACTACCAGTATAGATTTAGCTGGTAAGTCGAGGCTGAGCTTGCCGTTTTTACCTTTGGCGCTGAAGGCTGTTGGCTTGATGGTGTCTGGCTTGGCGAAGGTATTGTGGCTATCCATCGCATCAGCAGTCAGTAACTGGCCTGAGACACTATTGATCTGAATACCGTCCAGATTGATCTCTGTTGTTTCGGCTTTATTTGGGTTAGCATTCACCAGCGCCAGATAGACAGAGCCATCTTTAGCTTTGGCTGCTGTGGCGCTGACTGCAGGTATCGCAAACTCACCCAGTTTATATTGCGGCACATTACTTAGCTTCAGTGGTAAGGCTGTCGCATCCTGAAACGGCACATACATTTTAAAGGCATGATAGGTTGGGGTCAGGATCATTTTTTCCTTGTCTGTCAGTATCATGGCCTGTAATACGTTCACCATCTGGGCAATATTGGTCATATGCACCCGGTCGGCATGCTTATGGAATATATTAAAGTTCAGTGCCGCCACTATGGCGTCTCTTAAGCTGTTTTGCTGATACAAAAAGCCAGGGTTTTCGCCTTTTTCTACGTCGAACCAGGTGCCCCACTCATCGACATAAAAGCCGACTTTTTTCTCAGGATCATGTTTATCCATCACCTTTTTGTTATTGGTGATAAACGTATCCATGGCCAGCGTGCGCTGCATGGTGCTGATCCACTCGCTTTCCGGGAATTGTAGCGCCGCACCTTTCACATCCCATTGGCCTGTTGGCAGGGTGTAGTAGTGGAAACTGACGGCATCCATTTTTTGTTTGATGTTGGCTGTCATGTAGTCAGCCCATGAGGTGTCATCGCCGTGGCTGCCGCTGGCAATCCATTTGGGTGTATTGTTGGCCGGAGTTTTCAGAAAGGTGGTGTAATGCTTATACAAATTGGTGTAGTACTCCACCGACATATTGCCGCCACAGCCCCAGGCTTCGTTGCCTACAGCAAAATAATGCACTTTAAACGGCTTATCGCGGCCATTTTTGCGGCGTAATTCGGCTAGTGTGGATTTGCCTTCGGCCGTCATATATTCCAGCCACTCGGCCATCTCCTGTGGTGTGCCTGTCCCCAGGTTGCCATTGACGTAAGCCTCGGCGCCCAGTAACTCCACCAGATCAAAAAACTCATGGGTGCCGACCGCATTATCTTCTTCTACGCCGCCCCAGTTGGTATTTACTTTCACTGGTCTTTTATCGCGTGGACCTATGCCATCACGCCAGTGGTATTCGTCGGCAAAACAGCCGCCCGGCCAGCGGATCAAAGGGACATGTAAGTCTTTTAACGCGGCCAATACGTCGTTTCGAAAACCTTTGGTATTGGCAATTTTAGAATCCGGACCTACCCAAAGGCCTTCATAAATGCCACGGCCTAAATGTTCGGCAAACTGACCGTAGATATTTTTATTGATCACAGCGCCTTTGGCACTGCTATCAAGCTGAATTTGTGTGACAGCCAGAGCTGTAGCGCTCAGGCTAAAACCAAGGGCCAGCAATAGTGGTTTTATAACTCGCATCGAGTTCTCCCATTCATAGGTGAAGAGTTTGATTTGTGCTGTCGGTTGGGTGGTGCGGGTTTTTTATACATCCTATTGTAGGACAAAACAACCCTTATGCGCATTGAGAGAAAAAAGATGAAGTGATGCTGTGAAAAAACATAACGAGGTTTTTACCTCAGACTACTGTGAGTGCATCACAGACTTAGGTTGATTCGTTATGTAAAGAGTGGGCGAATAGTGGTGACGCAGAATAAAGAACGGGCCATAGAGGCCCGCCTTATAAATGCTATTACACCGCAGCTTCGGCGGCTTTTATCATCATGTATAAGTCATCTTTTAAGTGCAGGCGTTGCACTTTCTGCTGTTCCAGATAGTCGTCACTGCATACCTCCGCACCTTGCTCAATGCGATGTATTTCGTGATCAATTTCGTGGTAGCGGTTAAACAGCACCGCAAAGTGGTTGTTGTGCTGCTTTAAATGATGGATCTGTTCTTTGTATTCTGGAAATTCGGCATGTAAATCATGTTTATCTGGCATAGTTTTTCCCCGTTGGTTTTTCGTACGCTGTACCGGTAAAACATGCTCCGGTGTAGACAATACAGCGTTATGCTGATTTGTTACCGTTGTGCTGTCTGTGTGCTGATTTTCATAGTACGCCTTTGCATGGTGCTGTCTTTGATCCAGCACAAGCGGATAGCAGATTAGGATAAGACCAGCGTCGTGATTGTCGCGTTTGACGAGCTGGTCTTAACTGGCTGCAGTACGGCACTATGAAGTCATCATTATTTGTTGTGAGTTTGTGATGAAATTAATCCGTCTTTCTCTGATTGCCACAGCCGCTCTGGCGTTATTCAGCTGTACCCCTAAAGCTACGGCTCCTTTACTGGTGCTGCACAATATTCAATGGGTGGATGTCACCACAGGTCAGTTGGTGCAGGATCAACTGCTGGTGATCCAACAAGATCGTATTCAGGCGATTTTGCCTGAAGCAAAGCTGACTGATTACCCACAAGCACAGCAACTGGATGGCGGTGGCCGCTATTTAATTCCGGGTTTATGGGATATGCATGTGCATTTTGAAGGCCGCGATTTAGTGGAAGACAACAAGCTGTTGTTGCCTGTGTATCTGGCTTACGGTATTACCGGCGTGCGTGAAGCGGCCAGCAATCTGGCACCTGTGGTGCTGAACTGGCGTGAGCTGGTGAACCAGCAAAAGTTACTTGGGCCTAAAATATTTACTGCTGGTCAGAAGTTTGAAGGCATTAACTCCTTATGGGATGGCGACTTAGAAATTGGCAGTGAAGCAGACATGCTCGCAGGTATGGATAAGTTGCAGCAGATGCAGGTCGACTTTATCAAGATCACTGAAAATACCCTGCAACCTGACTTGTATCTCGCGACTATTAAAGAAGCAAAAAAACGCAGCCTGCTAGTGTCCAGCCATGTGCCTTATGGCACCAGTATTGAGCAATTGGCCGAAGCGGGTTTGTCCAGTATTGAACATGCTTCTTATCTGCTGCGCCTGGGTTTTGCTGACGAAGCTGCAGTGGCCGCGCAAGTGCGGGCCGGAACCCTGACTAATCAACAGGCAGCAGAGCACTACAAAACAGGTTTTGATCAGCAGCAGGCGCTGCAAGGTTACCGCATGTTAAAACAGCTGAATGTGGCTGTGACCCCTACTTTAATTGGTGGTCGACAACTGGCGCATTTGCATGACACCGACCATAGCCATGATGAATTTTTAAAGTACCTGACCAAAGATTTTACTTCGAACTATCAATGGCGTATCGATCGTATGGCTAACGAAACGCCAGAGCAGCAGCAACAGCGTAAAGACAAAGAACAATTGATTGCCAGCCAACTGCCTCATCTGCAACAAGCCGGAATAACCTTGTTAGCAGGCAGCGACTCGGCGGCGCTGAATACTTATGTCTATCCGGCTCAGGCCTTACACGACGAACTGGAACTGTTTCAGCAGGCAGGTTTAACTCCGGCGCAAATTTTACAAACGGCCACCATCAATGGTGCGCGGTTTATGCATCAGGACAAAGACTACGGCAGCATAGCTGTCGGGAAAAAAGCTGATTTAGTGTTATTGAATCAAAACCCGCTGCTGGATATTAAAGCCAGCAGCAGTATTGATACCTTGCTGTATCAGGGCAAAGTCTATAACCGTGCAACCTTGGATCAACTATTACAGCAAGCCGAACAACGTAAGCTGGAGCTGGAGCAAAAAACCGGTTCATGATCGGTTGCCGGGATATAGAGGCCGGAGTTATCCGGCCTCATTTCAGTGTTCCATCAGCAGGCTATTGAGCCGCATTTTTATACTCAAGCTGCAGTTTTTCCAGCTCGCCTTTTAGCAATTCCGTATTGCTGTTGGGGCTTTTTAACTGTTGCTCAACAAATTTGATCTGCTCTTTAATGTCGGACTGAGTAGGTTTTCGGTTTTCCAGCGCTTTGGTTATTTCTACCATGCCGACCATAAAGGAGCATTGTTGGTGGTAATAATCTATGTCGTACAGCATTTGGTATGCGCTGTAGCTGCTTTGCGTGGTCGCTGCCAGGCCATTGTAAATCTGCTTTTTGACTTCACTTCTTTTTAGCTCAATAGAGCGCAGTATGGTGGTTGCCAAAGCATTGGCATAAATTTGCTCATTAACTAAAGAGCGGCTGGAGTTTGATAAGGCTGCACCTGCGGATAATGCCGCTTTGGCACTTTCGCCACCCACTACAGTTCCCAATCCGGCCAGTACATTGGTGACTGTGCCTGTACTGATATTCCAGGTATTGGCATTAGAAATAATCAGTGACTTGTGCCGCTCACAACTTTCATCAGACAAGCTCAACAGTTCAAACGCCAAAGCTTCTTTCTTTTCTTTGGTGTTTGCTGCCGCCAAAACCTGCTGAAAACTCTGAGTATTGATTTCGGCATAAGCCTCACCCGTATCAGGGTTAAATTTGATGTAAGGTTTGAGGGTGCCGACAGGTTTTAACACTGGATCAACCCGATAATTTGCCGCTATCTGGCTACAACCGCTGAGGAGTAACAGAGTAATGAAAGCAATTAAAGAATAATGATTCATGCTGCGGTTCCTTTATCTGTTTTTTTGACAGTTGCTGTCGATAGTAAAGATCAAATCAATGCTAGTCCCCTTTCTGGGTAAATCCAGTGTTGACGAAAAATTCAGACTGGTTGCTGCATCTGCAGTCTTTTACGCCCTTTTCACTTTTGTTTTGTCACCCTGCAAGCGAACCCTGAACATGGAGTAACAAAAGATGATCTCAACTTTCTTTAAAAAAACCGGGATTGCGCTGCTGGCTGCTTTGTCGCTTTTTGGCGTAGCACAAGCCGAAGAAGCGGCTAAACCCAAAGTGTTACTTGTTGCCAGCAGTTATGGTGTGGCTGGAGATCCGAAAAAGCCGGGCATGGAGTTTGATGAATATGCCATGGCGTATCATTTGTTGAGCCCACAGCTTCAGCTTGAATTAGCCAGCCCCAAAGGCGGCAAAGTGGAAGTGGGTGAATACAACAAAACCAAGTCGTATAACGCTGCTGTTTTAACCCATCCTGACGCTATGGCTTTACTGACCAACAGTAAAAAACTCAGTGACGTCAAAGCACAGGATTATCAGGCGGTGCTGGTGCTGGGTGGCAAAGGCGCTATGTTTGATTTGGCTGAGCACTTGCCTTTACAGCAACTGCTCTCTGAGATGGCGGCTCAGCAGAAAGTTATCGCTGCGGTCTGTCATGGCCCTGCGGCATTGGTGCATGTGAAAAACGCCGACGGTTCTTTATTGCTGCAGGGCAAAAAAGTAGCGGGTTTTAGCAATCAGGAAGAAACTATGTTTGCCAAGGAGATGCTGCCGTTGTATCCGTTTTTATTGCAGGATGCTTTAACCAAAGCGGGCGCTTTGTATCAGCACACAGGCCCTATGCTGCCTTTGGTGGTGCAGGATGGCAGACTGATCACGGGCCAAAACCCCTATTCAACTCCGGCTTTGGTTGATGCGATATTAGCTCAGTTGCAACTGAGCACAGCCCCACGTCAGCCTTATCCGGATGAACAGGCTGTGAGCATCATTCAGCAGTTTTTAGCAGGTCAGCCGATACCAGCACAGTTGGATGAAAAGCTGGTAGATATTCCGCTACTGGCGATTTGGGGTTATTACTACCTGCAATTTGCCAAAGCAGACTCAGATCGTCAGCACGCTGTCCAGGTGATGGAGTTAGTCAGTGGCAGCTTTACCGATCCACAGTTTTTAATGGCTCTGGCACAAGGCCAATTAGAACTGGGTAATACAAGCCGTGCTGTTGAACTGGCAAAAGCTGTGTTAAAACAACAACCAGACTCCAAAGCAGCACAAGAGTTGCTGAGTAAAGTGAAGGCATAAGTTGAAGCATCAAAGCCAACCTGGCCTGCGTATTCTGCTGGTGGAAGACCAGCAGGCGTTGGCTTGTAATATCATCGATTACTTAACAGCTGCCGGGCATCAGCTGGATTATGCGGCTACTGGTACCTTAGCTTTGCAGCTGGCAAAACAGCATAGCTATGACTTAGTGCTGCTGGATTTGATGCTGCCTGATACAGATGGCAGGCAGCTTTGTTCCCAGCTGCGCCAGCTCTGGCTCAAAGCTGTGCCTGTACTGATGTTAACGGCTTTGGATAGTCTGGATGATAAGTTGCAGGGTTTTGCTGCTGGTGCTGATGATTACCTGACCAAGCCTTTTGAACTGGCTGAATTGGCAGTGCGTTGTCTGGCTTTAAGCCGTCGTCATTTACTGAGTATCGATCCGTTATTGCAGCTTGGGCCTTTGCAGATCGACAGGTCGCAGCAGCAAGCCAGCCGTTCTGAACAGATGCTGGATTTACATCCGCTTGGTTATCGAATTTTAGTGGTGCTTGCCGAAGCTTACCCGGCTTTGGTGAGCCGTTCTGATTTAAGTTATCAGCTGTGGGGTGACGAGCCGCCGGATTCCGATGCGTTGCGGGCTCATATTTACCTGCTGCGCCAGCAACTGGATAAACCCTTTAAAGACGCTATGTTGCAAACTGTCTACGGCATAGGTTTTAAGCTGGTATTGCCACAGGAGCAAGCCAATGCATAAACCCGCCCGCAGTTTAGGCCAACGAATTGTCTGGGCTTGTGTCATTTTGGCGCTGTTGTGTGCTTCCTTGTTCAGCTTTTTTAACGTGATTTTTGTCTACACAGTGGAAGACCAGTTCTTTCGTCATCAGTTAATGGATGAAGAAAAACGCCAGTTGCAACAGCCAGAGCTCGTTGTACCTTTATCTGCAGCTATGCAGATTTTGCTAAGCCCTCAGGATTTCCCTGCTGATTTACAGCAGCAGTTTGAACCCAATACAAGGCGCACGGAATACAGTGGTCTGGAAGGGCGGCATTATCATATCCGCTCTTTTATTCACCCCTCAGCCAAAGAGCCGGTCTGGTTAGTGGCCGAAGTCAGTTCGCAGCTGGTGGTGCGGCCGATTCGGGATGAAATGTTTTTATTGTATGGCATCAGCACTTTAATGATGGTGTTGCTGGCTGCTGCTTTGGGTTTTGCTTTAGCCCGTCGTGCGACACGGCCTTTAACTCAATTGGCAGAGCTGGTGCAAAACAATGAATTTAGTCCGGGTTTTGCGTCCGTATTTCCGGCCAATGAAATTGGTGTACTGGCTGACGCTTTAGAGCAAAACTGGTTAAGAGTGCAGGCTTTTATTGCACGGGAACAAGCTTTTAGCCGCGATGCCAGCCACGAGCTGCGCACACCTCTGGCGGTGATTCAAAGCAGCTGTGAGCTGTTATTGGCTCAGCAATGGCCTGCTGAGCAACACCAGCGTTTAGAGCAAATCCAGCATAGCAGCAGGCAAATGAATCAGTTGATCAGCACTTTATTGGCAATGTCACGTGAGCAGCATTTGGGTCAGACTGAAACCATCAAATTGGTGGTCTTGCTGGAGCAATTGGTGCTGGACCTATCGCCTTTACTGGAGGGAAAAAACATCGGGTTGGAGCTGCAGGTCGCGCCGGATGTGCAGCTACAGCTTAACCCTGTCTTGCTGCAGATGGTGCTGACGAATTTGCTGCAGAATGCTTTTTTGCATAGCGCCCCCGGTACTATTTTTATCAGTGCAGACTCGCAGCAGTTACAGATCCAAAACCCGTTGCACGACGAAGACCAACCGACAGAGCTGACAGCTTTATTTGCCAAAGGCCGGCAAAGCAGTGGTTATGGTTTGGGGCTGGGTATAGTGCAACGGCTCTGTCAGCAAACCAGGCTGGATCTGCAGCTCCACCGCGTTGAACAACGACTGACCGTCAGCTTGATTTGGCCGCAACTTTGACGCTTTTTTCACATCTTCTCCACTATTCTGATGATGATTTATCAGATGGAGCTTCTTATGTATCGGCTATTTTCTCTGTTAAAACAAAGCACACTGACTTTATTGGTTGCGTTGCTGATGTGTTTTGTTGTGCTGGTTGGGTGTGTCAACTGGCCTTTACCTGATGCACCAGGTCCAGCCAGCACAGCTCCTTTGCTACTGGATAACGTCAGTATTGTCGATGTGGAGACAGGGCAAATTCATCCGCATCAGGCGGTATGGATTGAGCATGGCCGGATTAGCAAAATTGCTGCTTCTGATCTGGTCGCTATGGATAAAAGCACAACAATGCGCACTGAAGTGATGGCCGATGGCCGCTTAAAAGTGCATGCAGGCGGGCGTTTTTTAATGCCGGGTTTGAGTGATATGCACACACATTCGTTACAACTTTCCCCTCAACTGCATCATCCGCTCTGGATAGCTGCTGGTGTCACTGCTGTGCGGGATTTATCGGGTTGTATGCTGGAACCTGATAGTTTTCAGGCCTGTACGGCAGATAGAAAAGGCTGGCAGCAGGAACAGCAGGCAGGCCAAAGAACCAGCCCAAATTATTGGTTACACAGCAGTTATCAGTTAAATGGCGGGCCTGAAGTACCAGCGAGTTATCCTGCCTTTTTTAAGTTGCAATCGGTTGCTGACGCTAAAGCTTTGGTTGCGCATTATCAGGCGCAAGGCACTGATTTTATTAAAGTCTATGAAAAGCTTAGTCTGCAGCAATACCAGTGGTTAGTGGCAGCAGCTAAAGAGGCTGATCTGACTTTGGCCGGACATCAACCCTGGCTGGTGTCTTTTACTCAGATGCTGGAAGCGAGTCAGCGTAGTGTGGAACATGGACGGGTCTTTATTTTTGAATGTGCCGATGCGATCAAAACCTATAAACAACAGCCACTTAGCCGGAGTTTTCAGCCAGAACAATGGCGTGAACTGCTGCAAAGTCAAAATCCGGAGTTGTGTCAGCAATTAATGCAACAAATGGCGTTATCCAACACCTGGTGGAGCCCCACTTTATTAACCCTGCAGTTGGGTGCCAAAGCCGGAGAACCAGCGTTCCGGCAGGATCAACGCCTGAAGTTTGTGCCTTATTTGCTGCAGTTACTCTGGCAGGGCGACGCCGATGGCATGTTGAAAAACGCTTACGACAGCAATGGCCTGAATGTGCACGCCGAATTACTTCAGTTAGCACAGCAGCAACTAAAACAAGCGCAGCAAGCCGGTGTAAAAATTCTGGCAGGCACAGACACGCCCGACTCTTTTGTATTTGCAGGCTCTGGTTTGCACGACGAGCTGGCGCTGTATCAGCAGGCAGGTTTAACCCCTTTAGAAGTGATCCAAACCGCCACTATAAATCCTGCAATTTTTGCTGGTATAGCAGCACACACAGGTTCAGTGGCTGTGGGTAAAACGGCTGATTTACTGCTGTTAAATCATAACCCCTTGCTGGATTTAACCACCATGCGTCAGCCTGAAGCTGTGCTGCTGGCAGGCCACTGGTATCCAAAAACTGTGCTGCAACAGCTGGAGCGTTTTGCTGAAGAACAGGCCAACAGCCTTAGGCTAAACCTGCATTTGCTGTGGGATATGCTGATGAGTGCGTCTATGCGTCAGCAGTTTGCTGATTAGGCTATAGCAGGTAATCACCACTAAAATCCTTTACCATACCGGTAGTTTTTATCGGATGAGGCAACACAGTGATTGGATTAGGGGATCAAAATGCCAGCTTTAGGGTCTACGTAGAAAACAGGCCAAAAATGCCACAATATCAGCAGTTGTTTGACTGCGAAGCAGTACAATCGGGTGATATAGACCTGATTTATCAGCACTGCGGTAATGGCTGGCGCAAGTTGTTTAATGTCTACGCTAAGCTGTTGTGTGCTTTGGAGCCAAAGCTATTTCACTTCCCGACTCAGGCCGCGAGTTGGCAGCAGTATCGTGACCAGTTTTTACTGCAAAAAGCTTCAGATACAGCCCTGTTATTTGATATGCCGCAGCTAACTCCTGCCGACAACACTATTCATTTAATTGCTGGCCGAACTCATGCTAAGCAACTGATCCAGCAAGGTTTAGGCTGTCAGCTGCATTGGCTGAACGAAGAGTTTGCGATAGATCCCAGCAACAAAGTACTGGTGACACCTTATTTTGATTACCGTCAGCTGAGTAATGAAAAAATTGAGTTTAGTGCTGCTTTATTAAAAACATTGAAATGAAAAATTTGTGCATTATGCACATTAACCATATACTTTGTGCATAGACGACTAACTGATTAGGTTCGCTCTTACAGCGAGGTGTGTGATGACCGCATTGCTACAACAAGCCCCACAACCCCAATTGGTATTGGCCAAAGCTTTACTGAATGCGGCTGATCAACTGGGTTTAAAGCAGGCGGATTTAGCTGCTGTATTGGGTGTGCATCGCACTGCGGTCAGCCGTTTAAAGCAGAATCCAGCGCTTGATCCTCAGTCAAAACAAGGCGAACTGGCTTTGTTGTTGATCCGCATCGCCCGCGCTTTATATAGTCTGGCCGGTGGCGACCCGGAGTGGATTAAACACTTTATGCATAGCCCAAATAAAGTCACAGGTGGCATACCAGCGCAGCAGGTGCAGAGTATTCAGGGTCTGATGCAGGTGCTGCAATTTGTTGATGCAATGCGGGGCAAATTATAGTGTCATCTGCTGTTGCGTCAGAAGCGCTGTGGACAAGCTGCGAAGGCCCAAAGCAGATTAAAACGCTCAGTGGGCAATTGTTCCGGCTGGTCGAAAGCCAGCAGCAGGTGGCTACTTTAAGTTATGTCGACACCCTGGCTGAACAGGCTGTGCTTGAACAACTGCTGGAAAACGTCAAACCTGCTTTACCAGCAGATACAGAGTCGCTGCATTACTTGCTGAAATCCCCTTTCCGTTATCCTCCTTTACACTGGGGATCACGTTTTGGCTCAGTGTTTGAACCCGGCATTTTTTATGGTGCTTGTTCTGTCACAACCACCCTTGCTGAATCGGCTTACTACAGATTTATTTTTTGGTATTCGATAGAGGCTGCAGCACCTAAAGCCAGCTTGAGATCACAACATAGCTTGCTAAGTGTGGGGTACCGTTCTACTAAAGCCGTGGAACTGCATCAGCCGCCTTTTCAGGCGTACAGCGCTGAACTAACCGCCAAAAATAGCTATCAACACTGCCAACAACTAGGCACTGCTATGCGAAAAGCCGGAGTCGAGTTATTTGCATACCAGTCCGCCCGCGACCCAAATCAAGGCATCTGCGTTGGCCTGTTTTCTCCCAATGCCTTTACCAGCACTAAACCCGACCACACCAGCCTCTGGCTCTGCGAACTCTGCGCCGACTTAGTGGTATTTAAACAACAAGGCGAAGCAGAGCTTTATGCCTATCCGCTGGAATTGTTTCTGCTGGATGGAAAGTTGCCCTGGCCGGGGTGATGGGTCTAAGACCAAAAATCTTGATAACAACTAATGGACTCCTTTAATACTGGCAGACTGTCGAGGTGGGTATTAAATCGTATTTTGTCGCATATTCTGTAACTGCATCTTCTACTGGTTGGTCACCAAACCGAATAAGCCATTCCAGATCGTCATAGCCTGTGTCTTTCAGTGTAATAGCATATCGCTGTTGTAATAACGCATCTGCTAGGTTGAGGTATTGTTGCTGAACTGCATCAAGCATGGTGCGTTCCTTTTTTATCATCCACTGTTGTGGGACATTTGTGTCCGTTTGTGACTTATAGTCCGTAGTATTATAAGTCACATCCGTTGACGATATAACCAAGAATTAAAAGGGATCTGGTTATGCGTCAAGACTCGTTGTTGCTTTTTGGATTGCGGGTGCGTGAGTTACGTTCTGAAAAAGGTATCAGCCAAGAAGAACTTGCAGCCTTAACAGAGTTAGATCGCACTTACATCAGCGGAATCGAACGAGGTAAACGTAACCTTAGTCTGAAAAATATTCTTAAAATTGCTTCAGCTCTTAATGTCACTGCAAGCCAGCTACTAGATATTGAGGGGCTGACTTGATGACCCGTTCTTTTTACAGCGACACTGTCTCATCTTTCTTATCTACAGACGCCAATACAATTATTGGCCAATTAGCACAAAACCACAGCCAACATTTGGTTCAGCAGCAAACAGGAGCTTGGCTAGAACAAATCAAGATACTGAAAACTCAGCTTTGGGGTTTGCCTGACGACGCTTATCTATTCTTTGAGTTCATAATTCCTCGAATGGGTAAAAGAGCTGATTGTGTGCTGGTGGTACAGGGCGTTATTTTTGTGTTGGAGTTTAAGGTTGGCGCATCAGCTTATCTCTATGCTGACCGACAACAGGCTGAGGGTTATGCTTTAGATCTAAAGCATTTTCATCAAGGCAGTCATGACAAAACTATAATTCCTGTTCTGATTGCAACAAAGGCGACAGAAACTTTTTCTACCTACTCACTTGATTCTGAAAAGGTATCGACAGTGATTTGTTTGCCTCCAAGCACTCTAAATACATTTGTGGGCGAAACAATAGCTCGAATAAAAGGTCGTTCTTTTGATGCTGTGCAATGGAGTTTATCTGCTTATCAACCCACTCCAACTATTGTCGAAGCTGCTCAAGCACTTTATGCAAAACATAGTGTGGTTGATATTTCACGCTCAGAAGCTGGCGCTGACAATCTGCATGAGACAAGCACCACATTACTAGAATTGATCCATAGTGCTCGTAAAGAGCACCGTAAAATTATCTGTTTTGTTACTGGAGTTCCCGGGGCGGGAAAAACCTTGGTCGGGTTGAACATAGCCAACCGACATGCTGACAGCAAAGATCTAGAATATTCTGTTTTTCTCAGTGGTAACGGACCGTTAGTTGCTGTTTTACAAGAAGCTTTAGCACGTGATCAGCATCAAAATAATCCTGATGTCACAACTATCGCAGCGGCACGGCAACGGACTAAAAGTTTTATCCAAAATATTCATAAATTTCGTGATGAATACCTAAAAGATCCAAGGCCTCCTGCAGAGCATGTTGTTATTTTTGACGAGGCGCAGCGAGCTTGGGATTTAAAGCAGACTGCACATTTTATGCAGCGAAAACGGGGTCTCGGAGATTTCTCACAATCGGAACCTGAATTTCTAATTTCTGTAATGGCAAGGCACCAAGATTGGGCAGTAGTTATTGCATTGATCGGTGGTGGACAAGAGATCAATACAGGTGAAGCAGGCATATCAGGTTGGTTCGATGCTGTGCTTAAAAGTAATGAAAAATGGGATACCTATTGCTCACCTAAGTTGCTGCAAGGCGAATATGTTCGTGATGAACTCACCGTGGAATCGCTCTCAAAATTTAAGTTTAAGCCGTCCCTTCATTTAGCTACGTCGATGCGGTCCTTTAGGGCTGAAAAACTATCTGATTTTGTGCATTATCTGATTGGAGGAGATTCAGCTAAAGCTTCAATCGTATTACATGAGTTCAAAGATAAGTTTCCAGTAGTAATGACTCGCGACCTAGCCACAGCGAAAAAGTGGATCAGTAAGCGCACCAAAGGTGGGCGACGTGCCGGATTGCTGGCTTCATCGAATGGTATTCGATTAAAAGCTGAAGGTATTTTTGTTAAGAATCAAATTGAGCCAGAAAACTGGTTCTTGGCCTCAGGAGATGACATTCGCTCCAGTAATTTTCTCGAAGATGTTGCTACTGAATTTGATGTTCAAGGCCTCGAACTTGATTGGGCATTAGTTGCTTGGGATGCTGATTTAAGGATAGTTGATGGCTCCTTTGAACATTGGCGTTTTTCTGGGACAAGCTGGCAGAAGCGCAGCAAAGCTGAGAGCCAAAGATATCTTGAAAACGCCTATAGAGTATTGCTGACCCGAGCGCGGGAGGGCATGGTAATTTTTGTACCTGAAGGTGATGCTGACGATGCGACGAGATTACCTGAGTTTTATCAGGGGATTGCAGATTATTTGGCTGAGTGTGGAGTCAAAATGATTGAGGGCTGATCAAATAATCAGCCCTCATAGAGCAAAAATCTACATCCCCAACAACGGTTTCAGATAATGCCCTGTGTAGGATTTCTCATAAGCTGCCACTTGTTCTGGCGTGCCTGCTATTAGTATTTCACCGCCGCCGCTGCCGCCTTCAGGGCCTAAGTCAACCACCCAGTCTGCGGTTTTAATCACGTCGAGGTTGTGCTCAATGACGACTATAGTGTTGCCGTGGTCGCGCAGTTTATGCAGTACGTTCAGCAGTTGCTGAATGTCAAAAAAGTGCAGGCCTGTGGTTGGCTCGTCGAGGATATACAGGGTTTTTCCTGTGTCGCGTTTACTGAGTTCACGCGCCAGCTTCACCCGCTGCGCTTCACCACCGGACAAGGTCGTTGCCGACTGGCCGAGGCGGATATAAGTTAAACCCACATCCATCAGGGTTTTCAGTTTGCGCGCTATGGCCGGAATGCTTTCGAAAAACTCGTGGGCGTCTTCTACTGTCATTTCCAGCACTTCGTGAATATTTTTGCCTTTGTATTTCACTTCCAGTGTTTCGCGGTTGTAGCGTTTGCCTTTACAGACGTCGCATGGCACATAGACATCCGGCAGGAAGTGCATTTCTACCTTGATCATGCCATCGCCCTGACAAGCTTCACAGCGGCCACCTTTGACGTTAAAACTAAAACGGCCTACCTGATAACCCCTTGAGCGTGCTTCCTGAGTACCCGCGAATAAATCCCGCACCGCAGTAAAAATGCCGGTGTAAGTGGCCGGGTTAGAACGGGGTGTGCGGCCTATCGGGCTTTGGTCGATGTCGACACATTTATCAAAGTGTTCCATGCCTTCAATGGCTTTGTGTGGTGCAGGTTCGTCGCCTTCACCTTTGTTTAGTACGCGGTGCGCCACACGAAATAAGGTATCGTTAATTAAGGTGGATTTGCCTGAACCCGACACCCCTGTGATACAGGTCATGACGCCAAATGGGATCTCTAAATCAACGTTTTTCAGGTTGTTGCCGCTAGCGCCCAACACCCGTAATTCTTTGCCTTTTTTACCAACATGACGTTTGTCAGGCACGGCAATTTTGCGCACACCGGATAAATACTGACCTGTTAAGGAGTCGGGCGTGTTTTTAATATCTTCCAGACTGCCTTGCGCCACAATGGAGCCACCATGCACACCAGCGCCCGGGCCTATGTCGATAATATGATCGGCGGCGCGCACTGCGTCTTCGTCGTGTTCTACTACGATGACGGTGTTACCTAAGTCGCGTAAATGCGTCAGGGTGCCAAGTAATCTGTCGTTGTCGCGTTGGTGCAAACCTATTGAAGGTTCATCCAGCACATACATCACGCCGACTAAACCTGCACCAATCTGACTGGCTAAACGAATACGCTGGGCTTCGCCACCGGATAAGGTTTCGGCGCTGCGTGACAGGTTCAGGTAATTCAGGCCAACGTTGACCAAAAACATCAGTCTGTCCTGAATTTCCTTTAACACCTTTTCAGCAATTTGCGCTTTTTGACCTTGTAGGGTCAATTGGCGGAAAAACTCTAAACAGTCACCAATCGACAGTTCTACCACTTCTGGCAAAGTGGTTTTGCCAATAAACACATGGCGGGCTTCTTCGCGTAAACGCGAGCCATTACAGGCCGGGCAAGACTGCGAAGCTAAATATTTGGCCAGCTCTTCCCGCACAGCATTAGATTCGGTTTCGTGATAACGCCGCTCCATATTCGGCAAAATGCCTTCAAACGGATGCTTACGTTTGATGATATCGCCTCTGTCGTTCAGGTATTTAAATTCGATATCGGTTTTGCCTGTGCCGTTTAAGATCACTTGTTGATGCTGTTTGCTCAGGCTGGCAAAAGGCACTTCCAGCTCAAAACCATAATGGTCGGCTAAAGATTTCAGCATCTGGAAATAATAGAAGTTACGTTTATCCCAGCCGCGAATAGCGCCGCCGGATAAACTCAGCTCGTCGCTGACAATGACCTTATTGGCATCAAAATACTGTTTAACGCCTAAGCCATCACAGCTTTGGCAGGCACCGGCCGGGTTGTTAAAGGAAAATAAGCGTGGTTCCAGCTCGGCCATCGAATAACCACAAGTCGGGCAGGCAAAGTTGGCAGAAAAAATCAGCTCCGGCGCTTTGTCATCGTCCATTGATGCGACTTTGGCGATACCACCAGACAGTTCCAGCGCGGTTTCAAAACTTTCGGCTAAACGTTGTTTAATATCGTCGCGCACTTTAATCCGGTCAATCACCACTTCAATGGTGTGTTTTTTGTGTAAATCCAGCTTTGGCGGGTCGGACAAGTCACAAATTTCGCCATTAATACGGGCGCGGATATAACCCTGGGCCGCTAAGGTTTCCAGCGTTTTGACGTGTTCACCTTTACGCTCCTGCACCACTGGCGCGAGCACCATCAGCTTGGTGCCTTCAGGGAAAGCCACTACTTTATCGACCATCTCACTGATGGTTTGTGCGGCTAAAGGCAAATCGTGAGTAGGGCAACGCGGCTCACCGACCCGGGCAAACAATAAACGCAGGTAGTCGTAAATTTCAGTGATAGTGCCTACAGTCGAACGCGGGTTATGCGAGGTGGACTTTTGTTCGATAGAAATAGCAGGTGATAAACCTTCGATATGATCGACATCGGGTTTTTCCATCAGGCTTAAAAACTGCCGGGCATAGGCCGACAAAGACTCAACATAACGGCGCTGACCTTCAGCGTACAGCGTATCAAAGGCTAAAGAGGATTTACCTGAACCTGATAAACCCGTGATCACCACCAGTTTGTCGCGGGGAATTTGCAGCGAAATATTTTTCAGGTTGTGGGTGCGGGCACCCCGAATATCTATTTTATCCATAGGATTGAGTCTCTTGCCTGTTGAGTCGGCTTGGGGAAAACGAATTATCGCAAAAATTGCTATGAGGCAGTCAGTTTGACTTTAGTTGAAGCTTTATGCGGCAAAGCTTTAACCGGATCAGTAAAGCAATAATTCAATTGACGATACTGTATATAAATACATGCTTTATAGCAAGTCGGTCGCTTAGAAAAACAGCAAAGAAACAGGCCTCCCTGCTGCCTTTTATTAACAAGATAGCGCTTGTATTCAGTAGATGCGATGTACCCCAATCCTGACTGGCTGCGCTCCGATTTTTTATTGTAGTTAACGTAACAGCGGGCGGATGTCGACAATGCTTAAGTCGCTGCTGACGCCCAGATAACGCTCGTAATAGGCCTTGTGTGATGAACCCACAATGGCCAATACTTTACTGCCAGCTCCTATAGTTTCGCGAATATTAGCGACCATTCTCATATTACGGGTTTCCCAGTAAGCCAGATATTTGCGCCCTGTATTCCCTGGCACTTGTGCGCCCGCTGCAGCAGCAAAGTCACCTGCGACGGCCCGACGAGCCTCCTCTACCGAATTGATAGAGCTGTACCACTCCAACACGCTGGCCTCTTTATTTTCAACGAAATGTTTGTGCTGCTGCTCAAGCAAGGCTGCACGTTGTTTAGTCCACTCGTTATTCCAAATTTGCCTGATTTCCTGCTCAAAGACTTTTTCATCCATCTGGCCAATAGCCGCATCTCCGGTATGATCATCAACCGGATACACCTGTTCATGGCCTAGTCGCACGGCCAATGCCGCGGCAATACTGACATTTTCATTCATCTGTAAGCTGCGTTTTTCTAGTTGAGCCACTAGCTCTGCAGTCAGGCCATCGGCGCTGATCCGTTCTGTTTTTGGTAATCGTAACCACTGCACTACTGCTGAGACCGGATTACCTGCCGCCATAAATAACGCAGACAACCGACGACGCTCTGAGTGCGGACGATTGGTGGTTGGGATAGCTAAGAGCCTGGCTATCTGTTGACTGGCTTCGGCACCGGATAGCTTAAGTACTTGTCTGGCCACCGTTGGATCGTAACAATACTGCTCTGCCGTGTCGGGGTAAGCAAACTGATAATCCCGCAGAAAATCGCACTGTGCACCAGAAAGTGCTTCAATCAGAATTTTGTCAGGGGCAAAAGTAGCCAACCGGTTCAACAAGGGGGTCAGCCTGCTCTTATCAAAATCAGTCGGCAGGGAAGATAAATGTGAAGTGCCCAGCACGGCGATTTGGCTAAGCCCACCGCGTTCTGCTGCAGCTTTATCGGCCAGATAAACTGCCTGAGCGAATTCAGTGTCTGGTTTTGGATTTGTTACTGCAGCTGGGGCTTCGGCTGAGCTGAGTAAAGCAGCCACTAATAACGTAGTAAGCATAAAATCTCCAAAGCTGTGGAATCTAATCAGGGGAACTGTTACTACTCTAGTTGGGCCGCAGTGCAGCGCCAACCAGCGAACTGTAACGCCTTCATGCTTTTTGTAACAAAGTTCTTGCTCGAAAAAAAATGCTTCAGAGTCAGACCCTGAGCCCGACTCCGAATCCAAACTTTGTGCTACAATCGCCGCCCGCTTTAACCCGGAGAATTGTCGCGGATGTCCCATCTGAATCCACTGGAAAAACGTGCCGCCTGGTCTTTGGCACTGGTATTTGCTTTCCGGATGCTTGGTTTATTTATGCTGATCCCCGTCTTTGCCATTTTTGGTAAAGACCTGATCGGCTTTTCGCCTTTGTGGATAGGCTTAGCTATAGGTGCTTATGGCTTAACTCAGGCGCTATTACAAATTCCTATGGGCTGGCTGTCGGATAAATGGGGAAGAAAGCCTGTGATGCTATTGGGGCTTAGCTTTTTTGTGCTGGGTTCTGTAGTTGCCGCTTTGGCTGATTCTGTCTACATGGTGACTTTGGGTCGGGTGCTGCAGGGCATGGGCGCTATATCTGGTGCAGTAATGGCTCTTGCATCCGATATTACCCGCGAAGAACAACGACCTAAAGTGATGGCTGTGATCGGTATGACTATAGGTTTGTCCTTCACCATAGCTATGGTGGCAGGCCCTGCTATAGCTGCGGCTAGTGGTTTAAGTGGTATTTTCTGGTGCACAGCCTTAATGGCAATCACCGGCTTGTTGTTGGTCTGGAAAGTGGTGCCAGTGGCGGTCAGCAAAGCACCTGCTTCCGAAACCCTGGCGACCAAAGGCCAAATCGCGGCGCTGTTTCGTCACCCTGAATTATTGCGACTGAACTTTGGTGTGCTGGTCCTTCACCTGTTATTAACAGCTATTTTTGTGGTATTGCCCACTTTATTGCTGCAGCAAAATTTTGCTTCAGCACAACACTGGCAACTCTATCTGCCTGTTTTAATTGCTGCTTTTATTTTGATGGTGCCACTGATGATTTTGGCCAGTCGCAAGCAACAGGAAAAAGCTTATTTATTGCTGGCAATCAGCCTGCTTATTGTTAGTTTTGTGTTAATTTTAATCAATCAGCAGTTGTGGTCGATCGCTCTGGCGCTGTTGTTATTTTTTGTTGGTTTTAACTACTTAGAAGCCAGCATGCCTGCCTTATTGTCGCGTATTGCTCCTGCTGGATTAAAAGGTACTGCTATGGGTACTTATGCCAGTGCGCAGTTTTTTGGCGCCTTTGCTGGCGGTATTTTGGGCGGTGCTGTGGCGAGTTTCAGCAGCGGTGAATCCTTGTTTGCCGTGGCTGCCCTGATTGGTTTACTATGGTTAGCTTATGCCAGCCGCATGACAGTGCCAGCGCGATCGCAACGACTGTCATTGCCTGTCAAAGTGGCCGATGAAGCCGCCGCAGCCCAATTGGCGCAGCGCCTGACCCAACTCCAGGGCGTGTTGGAGGTTACGGTGGTGGTTGCGGAACAACGTTTGTATTTAAAAGTCGGCCAGCAACAGTTTGATTTGGCAGAGGCACAGTCTTTGGTTGAGAGCAGCCAAAAAAGTTAAGGAGAAGTCGCATGGCTCGTGGAATTAATAAAGTAATACTCATTGGTAACCTGGGGACAGATCCTGAAGTCCGTTATATGCCGACAGGTGGTGCAGTGGCCAACCTGACGATCGCGACCAGCGAAAGCTGGACGGACAAAACCACCAATGAGAAGAAAGAAAATACCGAATGGCACCGTGTCGTGATTTATCAGCGTTTGGCTGAAATTGCCGGTGAATATCTGCGTAAAGGCAGCAAGGTTTATATCGAAGGTCGTTTGCGTACCCGTAAGTGGCAGGATCAGCAAGGTGTTGAGCGTTACACCACCGAAATCATTGCCAATGAGCTACAAATGTTAGATGGCCGTGGTGAAGGTCAAGGCGCTGGCATGGGTCAGGCTCCGGCTATGGGTGGCGGTGCTCCTATGGGTCAGCAAGGCGGTTATCAACAACCTGCCGCTGCACCACAACAACGTATGCCACAAGCAGCTCCGGCTCAGGGCGGTTATGCCCCGCAAGCTCCGGCTGCTGCAGCACCGGCACAAGGCGGTTACCAGCAACGTCCAGCTCAGGGCGGCTTCCAGAGTCAGGGCAATTTTAACCAGCCACAAGGCGGTTTTAATCAGGCAGCACCACAACAACGTGGCCCAATGGAACCCCCAATCGACTTTGACGACGATATTCCGTTTTGAATGACATAAAGTAATTATTGTTAAGTAATTCATAATCAGGTTTATTTAATAGATTGGTTTTACAGACAATAAATGAAAAATAAAGCCCTTTGAGTGTGTAAACATTTGAAGGGCTTTTTTTGTTTTACATAGTTTTCTTATTTACAAAATCGCATAAATTCAATATTGTAAAGATAGGGTTTTATGGCTATCCTTGTTTTGTCAATAAGGGTGATGTAATGAAAATAGAGCTAGTCACACACAAAACGGGTGAACAAATTCCAATGATGCTGGATGCTTCTGGTATGCCAGTTGTCTTACCCAATGAGTTTGTCCTTTCCAGACGATCCCTTAGTACCAATACATTGGTTCGGAATTTGAGAGAGCTGTCAGTGCTCTATCGTTGGCTGGATAAATCAAATTGTGACTTATCTGCGAAATTACTGGCTCAAAACTCATTCAATGAAGCGGAATTAAAAGGTGGTTTGGTCGAAGCGTTAAGAATCGATCAGGCAAATGGGCGTATAAGTGCAGTAGCGCCTAATACCTTCAATCAACGGTTAACAACTATCCGACAATTTTTCAGCTGGTGCATGGACGTCCTGACTAGTCAGTTGCCCCTATCTTCCTTGGACTATGAGCGTTTAAGGGAGAGAAAGTCATTTTTGCTTAAAACGCTCGATGGTAGCTTTATGTCTGCCACACCAATGAGAAAGAGTCTTCGAAAGGGCCTAAATGAGGCAGAAGTTGATTTCTTGCTTGCGGTATTGCACCCCGATGCTGAGCAGGGTTATGGGAGAGATTCTGCTGTAAAATTTAGAAATTATGTATCTGTTGGGCTGATGCTATTTTGTGGTTTAAGGCCAGGCGAGCTGCTTAGCCTCAGGGTAGAGGATGTCCAGGTTGGTGCGATTTCGGCGATAAAGGTTGAGCGTAGACCAGCGGACCCACTAGATGTAAGACGACCGAGGCCTCAAATAAAACGAAATGGTCGAATCATTCCGATTGAGAATAGGCAGCTTGCATTTGCTTTGAATGATTACATTGTTACTTGGCGTGAAGTGCTTGAAAGTAAAAACCAAGACGAATCAGACTATTTAATCTTGAGTGATGAGGGTTCGCCTTTGTCGCAATCCTCAATTACACAGTTCTTTCAATTGTTGCGATCGCAATACGCTGACCATCTTCCTGAAAACTTAACGGCCAAGTCTCTCAGGCATACATTCTCATCCCGGCTTGAGCGGGTGTTGCGTGCTTCAGGAATGGATGAGCAGCGCAGAAGAGAAGCCCTAGCCTTGCTTCGTGGCGACAGTAGTTTGGATTCACAAGATACTTACATAGCGCAGGAAGTGGAGGAGCAGGCAATCAAGTCACTGAAGCGGTACCAGGCTGAAATAATGTCAGGGAGGATGCCGGAGTGAACACAATATTATCGAAACCACAGGCCGTCGAGCAGTCTTGGCCTGAAATAGAGAAACTAATTACCCGTGAAGGAAAGGAAGTTGATATATCCGGTGATACTTGGAGATTGCCCTATTCTGCGAGGGATAATTCAACCCTGAATTTCACAAAGATAACTAACTCTGAAATCAGAGAAGCGTTCAAAGACCATGTTGCTGACCGACTTAAACGAATATCTACCCATGCGGGTTATGCTGCGTATCAGGATGTTTGGAGAGAAGTTCTGAGACATTGGGGGAGCCCAGTATCTCAAGTTGATACTGAGTCGCACTTAATTGGTCTGTTTGAAACCGCTATCAATCGCGCCCGCTCACGAAAAAGGTTGTGGGCAATGTACAGGCCCATACAGTGGTACATTTGGAGTGCGGACAACAAGCCAGAATGTGGCTTTTCGGAAATTTATGCGCAAGAACTTGAGGCATTAGAGTTGCCAGGGAATCCGAAAGGAGAGGCTGTTCGGATGGAAGATCCCGAAAGTGGTCCTCTGCACAAGTCTCTTGAGCTACCTCTGTTAATCAATGCACTTAAATCAGATGAGGGGCGATCATTAGAGTATTTGCAGCAGAGGGTTGTGGTTGCGCTCTCAATAGCATTTGGACGCAATCCAGCTAACTTAACTTTTCTGCGTGAGTCTGATTTTGAATGTCTGGTTCCCGGAGGTGACGACCCCTGCTACATCATTCGCATGCCGAGAATTAAAAAGCGATTTGTAAATCCAAGAGACGATCTTTTGGATGAATATCTCGATCCGCATTTTGGTGCCATGATTGAGCAGTTGATTGAAGTCAGTAAGTTAGTTCCGCTGAGCTTTGCAGAGAGGCCCTTTGTGAATCCGGAAGAGCGACCATTGCTTATTAACAGGAATGGAAACAAAGCCGCCATTTTATCCAAAGACATTGATAACGTATTTAATCTGACAAGCAGCGATATAGCTCGTTTGCTTAGTGCGTTCGTGAAACGTCACAACATTATCTCGCCGCTTACTGGCGAGCTAATGCGCGTCACGCCAAGGCGGCTGCGGTATACCTTAGCAACTGGTCTGGCTGCTGAGGGAATCAGTAAGCGTGAGTTGGCCAGAATACTGGATCATACCGATACCCAGCACGTGAATGTCTATTTTGAGATGGCTGGAAAAATAGTTGAACACCTAGACAGAGCAACGGCGAAAGGCTTCTCGAAGTATCTCAGTTTTTTCAAAGGCAGGCTAATCGATAGTGATGAAGATGCTGTCAATGGTGAGCGAGATGACAAGCATCTAACGTTTGTAGATGATCAAAACCCTGTCGATCAAGCGGATATTGGTGTTTGTGGTGAATCCAGTGTCTGCCATCTTGATCCCCCTTACTCATGTTATTTGTGCCCCAAGTTTCAGCCATATCGTCACGCTGATCATGAGCATGTCCTGCACTGCCTGCTGGCCGGTCGCGAAGAGCGCTTAAAAAAGTACGAGAATGCGCGATTAGGCATACAGCTTGATGAGGTGATCGCTGCGGTCGCACAAGTGGCCAAACTCTGTGAGAAGGGAGTGCAAAATGTCTGATGGTCGCTCTAATCGCAAGGCCAAGGTCGTCCCTTTCCTCGATCGTCTGGAGCGTGACAGGAATGAAAACCTAAAATCTTTAATCGACAAAGCAAAGCTAATGAAGCTGGAAGGGTTTGAGTCGGTTGTGTGGGATGACCCCGAGTGGCAAGTCAATGCAGGGCGCCTAGTCAAGTTGACAGGTAAAAACACGAAATCAGTTTCTTTTGTTTTTTCGCTGTCACCGAGGCTGGGTTCTGAGCCACTAGTCGGTTGCTGGGAACTGGTTGCCAAAGCATTGTTTGTTCTCAGGTTCCACAGGAAACATCAATCAGCACCGAATCAGCGCAGTTTCATTACCGCTATTGGATATGTCTCATATGCAGCTGAACAGCTAGGGCAGGAGTTAGTTGGGCTTACGCCAGAGGCTCTGGATAATGCGTCTGGTTTAATTTCAAAACACTACAGTGAAACCACTGCCTACAACCTTCACAAGCATGTTGCAGAGTTCGCAGCGCATTGTGATTCGAATGGTCTATGTCGGGTTTTATTGCAGTACAAATACGCTAGGATGAGGCGGCCAGCGAGCACGGGAGGGATAAATCACAAAAGGTTGGATGATCCAGAGGTTCTGGAGACGAAGTCGGACAAACTAGTTGATCCCGCTGTGTTTCGAGTCATTGGTGAACTCTACTTAAACGTTCCCCAAGATCATAAGTATCGTTTCTATATTCTGATGTTGACGCTACTTGCTTGCACAGGCAGACGATTCAGTGAGGTTTCACTATTACCCAATCAGCAGCTGTCTCTTGATGAAGAGGGTAACGCCTATATCGAATACTTCCCGAGGAAAGCTAGCCGAGGAGATGTATTTACGCCAAAGCGTAGGCTGTACTTGCCGTCAGAGGTAAGCTCTATTGTTGGCGATGTGCTCATTGAGATAGCAGAAATTACCGCAAAAGAGCGGGCGACAGCAGAAGAAATGCAAAAAACTGGGGGGCCTGACCTAAGGTTTTTGGACAGCATCTCGGAAGATAAAAAGCTATATGCGGCTGATTTAACTGAATTGGGGATCAGTCATACTGTTTTGGGCACAATTGGCTGGCTCAGGAAGCAAAACCTTGCGTGGCCAGATCATAGCGCGTTAACCAAGCAGGGAATTAAGCCTGCAAACCCCTTTTTTTACACTTACAAAAGTGGATTGGTTGAATACTGTTCCCGTGATTTCTCGGAAGCATATTTATCGGTTCTCCATACGGACCAATTTGGCAAAGAATACTACCTAAAAGATCTGTTATTCATTCGTCCTATGGGACTTTCTAATGGGAGCTACGCGCACTGGTTGGCTACCATTTGCACCCATGCCATGCTCGCCACATTTCTCCGCTATTTCCCTGCACTTACCGCCGAATACGCATCCAGCAGTATCGAGGTAGACTTCACCAGTCACCACTTCCGCCATACGCTCAATACCCTGCTTGATGAAGGCGGGTTAAGTGACCTGCTGCAAACAGAATGGTTTGGTCGAACGAACCCAAGAGACACCAAAGCCTATCAGCATACATCCCGCGAAAAGCGAGCACTGATGCTCCGTGAAGACATCAAAAAAGGTCTGGTTGGAGGTCAGTTAGCTGAGCAAATCAAAGTTGTACCGGTAGAAATCCAGGATGCCATTCTGAAAGCGCGAATTCAGGCCGTGCATGATGTCGGTACCGGTATCTGTATCCACAATTTCTCTCAAACACCCTGCGAGCGGCATTTGCAATGTTCGGCGGACTGCAAAGACTACGTGTGGGCTAAGGATGATAAGGGTCGTCTGGACGAGCAGAAGCGCCAATATGCTCTCACTGCTCTAGCCCGAAAAAATGCTGAAAAGCAGTTGGATAGCACTAAGCCGAAAAAGAGTGCTGACTGGCTAGCACACAACGATAAAAAACTGAAAACACTGGCTTCCCAACTGGCCGACAACGGGGTGGAGCACTTTGATCCCGAACAATATTTACACGAGGTAGAGCATGGTTAAGCGCTTCAGACGCATGTCCGACAGTGACATCAATACAATCGTTGCCGATTTGGATCGCTGGGCGTTGGGTGAGCTTGGATCAAAACTCACCTGGGCGGTGCTAGAAGAGCGCTTTGGCTTTAGTCGCCAATCACTCCAAGCTAAAACAGAGATTAAGGCTGCATACGACAACGCCAAACAAGCACTATCGGGCGGATTGGTGAAAACCAAAGAGCAGGCCACTAAAGAGGCCGAAGAGCTTCAGGTAGAGGTGGATCGCCTCAAAGCGGAGCTAAATGCCTACAAGCGAAAAGAAGAGCTATGGCTGCACCGCTGGCAGCAAATCGCCTTTCATGTGCGGCAGAAAGGTATACAGATGGCTAGTGTTGATAAGGTCCCGCCAGAAGGGGCTGATCTGCCCTCTAATACTGAAACCGCGCAGATTCTCAGGCCGTTTGATAAAGAGATACCGCCATCCGGGCGGATCTAAATGAGTGATACACAAAAAAGTTGCGATCCTGCAGCTTTCTAGATAATTTAGCTAAATTATCTAGCGAGCACAATCGCGCAGGCTAAAAAATGAACGAGTACGAGATTTACGAGCGCATCAAGCAGGTCCTGGCGGATGCCCCTCGCAATCAATACACCGCTGAGCTGCATCTGCAAATGATCAAATATGCCGACGAGCTGAAGAGCATCACGGCCAAAGAGTTTTGTGAAGGGGTGGGTCTGCGAAGCAGCTTCGGTACGGAATTTAGCAAAATGCGCAATTTGACTCAGCGCTTGAAAGCGGCGGGATTGGATACCGCAAAAATTTGAGAAATCAAGCAAGCCCATTTGATTTTCAGAAACGGAAATAAGAACAACAATTCATAGGAGACTTTAATGGCGGACTCTGAGCAAACCACAACGACCCCCGAGGCCATGAGGGATTCAGTGATCAGCATGGCGGTTGAGTCCTGGCGCTTTGGCCGGGTGTTTGACCGTCTGCTGATGAAACTCGATGCTGGGGAACAGAACCGATACAAGAGCCAGTTCCGGTGGTTTATCAAAAAGGTCGAAGAGGCTTTGGAGCAGGCGGAACTGAGGATCGTCAACGTCGAGGGGCATCCTTTCGATCCCGGCATGGCCGCCACCCCGCTGAATATCGAAGAATTCGATGCGAAGGATGCCTTGATGGTCGATCAGATGCTCGAGCCGATCATTATGGGGAAAGAAGGTTTGGTTAAGACAGGAACCGTCACTTTGAGGAAGGTGGAACTATGAAAAATTTCGTTGGCATTGACCTGGGTACAACAAACAGCGCGATCTGTTCCTATGACGGTTCCGAAACCCGCATCTGGAAGAGTCCTGAACAGAATGATGTGACGCCATCAGCGATCTATATCGACCGACGCGGCAACAAATACGTGGGCAAACGGGCCTACGATTCCGCTCCGCATAGCCCAGACAACTCAGCGATGTTATTCAAGCGTGTAATGGGAACAAGTACGCCAATTCAGTTATCTGCAGTAAATCTTACCAAGACTCCCGAGGAATGTTCAGCTGAAGTACTAAAAGTGTTGTTCGGGTACTTGCCAGAAGAGATTAGAAATGATCCTGATACGGGGACTGTAATAACTGTTCCGGCAGCATTTAACCAGATGCAGAAAGACGCAACAATGCAGGCTGCTAGTATGGCCGGGATCGGGAAAGTTGCACTTATGCAGGAACCCGTAGCTGCAGTAATGAGTGTCATGCGTGCTCGAAATACAGATGGAATGTTTCTAATTTATGATTTGGGTGGCGGCACGCTCGATATTGCCATTGCAGAAAGTATTGGTGGGCGGGTTAACCTGCTCGCCCACGGTGGTATCGCCATGTGTGGTGGCCGGGATTTCGACCGCGTCCTTGTTGATAACGTTGTCCGCCCCTGGTTGCTGGAAAACTTCGACCTCCCAGAAGACTTTTCTGTGAATCCGAGCTTCAAGTCGCTGCTTCGTCTGGCCATCTGGGCCACCGAACGCGCCAAGATCGAACTCTCGGCCCGCGAGGATTCGGTCATCAGCCTCTCGGAAACCGAGGCCCGGGTAAGGGACCTCAACGGCAATGAAATCTATCTCGATATTCCTTTGCAGCGTGACACCTACGACAAGCTCATTGCTGAACGCGTTGGTGAATCAATCGAGTCTGCCAGGGAAACGCTCAATAAGGCTGGTCTCTCTCCGCACGACCTGGAGCGCATTGTGTTCGTCGGCGGACCGACCAATTACAAACCCCTGCGCGACAAAGTTGCCTTTGAGCTGGGGATTCCGGGGAACACCGATGTAAATCCCATGACGGCCGTGGCCGAAGGGGCGAGCCTTTTTGCGGAATCCATCGATTGGAGCTCCCAGAACCGGTCACGCAAAAACACCCGTGGGCAGATTTCCTCTGGCGGTGGGCTGGCGCTGTCTTTCAACTACATTGCCCGTACACCGGATGTTAAGGCTAAGATCGCTGTTCAATTGGCTGGCCAAGCTGCGTCAGGCTCAGAGTTTCAGGTCGACTGCGTCGATACTGGTTGGACCTCAGGCCGCCTGCCGCTCAAGCATGGCGCAACCATCGACGTCACCCTGACAAAAACTGGTGACAACACCTTCAAGGTATTTGTTTTCGATTCCGTAGGCGGACCCATTGCCCTGGAACAGGACAAGATCGTCATTACCCGAACCGCTGCCTCAGTGGATGCCATTCCAGCCTCTCACTCGGTTGGCATTGAGGTATTGGAGAAACTTGGCGGCCGACCCGTACTCGACTATCTGGTTCGCTCGGGTGACTCGCTGCCCAAGAAGGGGAAAAAGGTATTCAAGGCCGCTGAGTCGCTCAAATCCGGTGCCTCGGGGTCACTCAACCTGAAGCTTTGGGAAGGCGAAATCGAGGACCCCATTACTGATAACCGCCCCATCGGGGTATTGAAGATTTCCGGCTCAGATTTCGATGACGGCGTGATTCCCGCCGGTGCCGATCTGGAATGTGAATACGAGATCCTGGACTCCGGCAACATCAACATTGAGGTCTCCGTGCCCTGCATCGGCGGCACCTTCCACTCCGGTAAGAACTTTTATTCCCGCCAGGAGGGACAGCTCGACTACACCGCAGCCGCCGTCATGGTTGTCGAGGAAGGCGAAAGAACGCTGAACCGCATCGACGAGATCAACGAGGTGGTGGATAACCCGAAACTGGAACAAGCGCGGCAGAAGCTCGAATCCGCCGTCTCGCTCGATCCAGATGAAGCGGAAACAGAGAAGTCCCAGGAGGCCATGGAGAAGGTGCTCGAGGCACGGAAACTCCTTGCCCAGGTCCGAAAAGAGCACCTCAAGGAGATTCGTCAGATTGACCTCGATGGTGTGGTGTCCTTCTTCGACGAACATATCCGGCAGCATGCCCGTCCGTCCGAGGCGTCGGCATTCGACAACCTGGCGAAAACGGCACAACGATCAATCGACCGAAACGACAAGGATTTCGAGCACCACCTTGATGAATTGAAAGGCAAAAACTTCGAAATCCTCTGGCGGCAGGACTGGTTCGTGGTCGAGCGGTTCAAATGGATGGTCAGCTCACCTCATATGTTTGCCGATAAGCACCGTTTCGAGGAGCTCGCCCAGATCGGAACGCAGCTCATGCGCTCAGACGACATTGAAAAACTTCGCTCCGTTGTCGCCCAGCTTTCGATGATTCAGATCGGCGGCGGCCCCGACAACGAGATGTTCGATGTAGCCAACATTATCAGGGGATGATTTATGGCGAAGGACTTATGGCTGCCTAAAGGCTTTGAGTTGCCGGACGGATCGAAAATCCGGTCGCTCCTCTATTCAGGAGACGAGTGGCAGATTTTCGATACCAATGGCTCGAACAATATCCTGCTCACGCGTCCGGAACTGGCGCAAAAGTGGGATGAATTCGGCTTCCTCGGCGAATCCCTGTTCGGGGATGTCGCCTTCGGGAGTGAATCATTCCGCATCCTGAGCAGCCATAAGAAGTACACCCTGACGGCGGTTGAGAGTGGGAAGTCCCCGGAAAGCAAGGTCGATGCACTGGCCTTTGCTTTCGCCCTTAAAGAGTCTCGGAAGCTATCGCAGGATGCCTCATTTCAAGATGCTGTTTATGTGGAGCAGTATTCCAGACTGCTCCCGGCCTGGACGCTGACGCCCCACGTTGATGATGAAGTTGTCTTGGGAACCTGGATCACAGGTGGAGTCGTCATCTCCACGGAATCCTTCCGGCGTTTGACGAACCTGACCGGCTGGATGCCTGCTGGCGATCTGGCGGAGATTGTGAGGGCGGCCGGATTTAGCGTACCTGCGGATGCGGGCCTACTGGCCAAGCGCAAGCCCGCCTCTCAAGCCAAGAGCGACGCGAAGTCCGCCATTGCCAAGGAGGCAGCCGAACCTGAACAGCCGCAAGCACCCGAGGAACCGGCAGGGGCCAAAGTTTTCAAACTTCCAGGGCGACCTCAGCTTGAGGAGTTTTTCAACGAGCACGTCATCGACATCATTTTCAATGCCGAGAAATACCAGGCCTTGGGCATCGATTTTCCTTCCGCTATCGTCCTGCACGGGCCGCCGGGCTGTGGAAAGACCTTCGCTGTGGAGCGGCTTGTCGAGTTTATCGATTGGCCCAGCTACTCGATTGATTCCAACAGCGTCGGCAGCCCCTACATTCACGAAACCAGCAAGAAGATCTCCGAGGTTTTTGACAAGGCAATTGATGGGGCTCCGTCCGTCGTCGTCATCGACGAGATGGAATCTTTCCTGTCGGATAGGCGCTCCGGCAGCTCCTCCGGTTTGCATCACGTCGAAGAGGTAGCGGAATTCCTTCGGCGGATTCCGGAAGCCATCAAGAACAAGGTGCTGATTATCGCCATGACGAATCTGATCGAGATGATCGATCCGGCGATACTGCGGCGCGGACGTTTCGATCACATCATCGAGGTCGGCATGCCGTCGAGGGAAGAAGTGGCTTCGCTGGTGGACTCACTCTTGAGCAAACTGCCGAAAGCCGACGACCTTAACGTGGGCAAGATCCTCGATGCGCTTACCGGCAAAGCGCTCTCCGACTCGGCTTTTGTCATACGCGAGGCCGCACGGCTCGCTGCCAAGGCCGGGAAGACGGAACTCGATCAAACCAGCATTGAGGCAGCGTTGAACAGCCTTCCTAAAGACCAAGAGAAAAAAAGCAGACGCATCGGATTCGTCTGGGATGACAAGTAACCGGAGGGGAGCATGGACCTTTTACAAAATCCTTTTCACATTCTGAATGCCAGCCCCCGCGATAACCGTCGACGGATCATGGAACTGGCCGATGAACGCAGCCTTTTGCTCGACTCAAGCGAGTGCATGGAGGCGCGTTCGGATTTGACCAATCCCCGGAAAAGGCTCTCCGCTGAAGTCGCCTGGCTGCCAGGCATAGGGCCAAAGCGTGTGGGAGAAGTGTTGTCGCTTCTCGAGTCTTCGCCAGCGGATTTGCTTGCGGTCGATAACCTGTCGTCAATTGCTCGAGCCAACTTGCTTGCATCCGGCCTCGCTCGTTTGCCAAATCACAATGCCGATGACGTGGCGGAATGGATTCTCGAAATCTCATGGGCATTTGAGGACCTCGACGCCGATGAGCTGAGCGTGATCATCAACGAGGAACGGGTTGTTTCCGGTTTTCCGGAAGTGTCGGATATCTCTGCCGTCGAAGCTGAAATCCAGGAACGGCGGAGACACTATCGCCAGGTCATCAAGTCGGCCCTCGACAATCTTTCCCCAAAAGAACTCGTGGAGGCAGTCACCGTTGCCGTCGAGTCCGCGACTGATGATGGCGAGGAACATGGCCCTATTATGATAGCCGACCTCGTTGATTCTTATGAGGTTGAAGCACAGGGATTCCTTGATAAGGAAGAAGGGAACATAAAAGCCCTCGTGGAAAAACTGCGAGCCGCCGTCGATGCGGAACGGTCCGATTCCACCTTGGCCCCCATGGTGAACCAGCTAATCCAGGTTGTGAAGAACTGGGATACCGTTGCTCAGCCGATTCAGGTCAGCACGAAGAGCCGAGGGCTTGATCACGACGCCAGCCACCGAGTTGCCGGTTTGGTTCGCGGCCTGGCGATTCATATGTTCAATGAGCACGGCAAGCTAGATTTCTCGCAGCAACTCACGAATATGCTGCAGGAAGTGTTTGCGGAGGTTGGTGAGGTTGCTGAACGTACCGCTGAGGATGCAGATGCTCTTGCTGAGATTGCCGAAGAACAGCTTCGCTATGTCGAAGGTTTGGTAAACAAGGCTGAAGAGTGGCGAAGGGAAATAACCTATGAGGCGGAAGTCGGAGCCATTTTCAAGGATAAGCTTCGTATTTCCCCCGAAGGCATTGAGTGGAAAGGTCGCCGCTGGGATTTAGATTCTATCACTCGCGTTCGATGGGGTGGCACCAAGCATTCTGTAAACGGTATTCCAACTGGAACTACGTACAGTATCGTTTTCGGTAACAGCTCAAATTACACCTCAATTGAGCTAAAGAAAGAAGCTACCTACTCAAATTTTATTGACCGTCTATGGAAGGCAGTAGGTGTTCGCTTGTTAACAGAGTACCTACAGGGACTTCGAGAGGGGAAAAAGTATCGTTTCGGCTCTACCATCATGAGTGATCATGGTATGGAGCTGGAAAGGAAAAAACTTTTTGGCAGCAACGAGCGCATCTTTTGCCGTTGGAGCGAACTGGTGGTTTGGAATGGCGCCGGTGTTTTCTGTATAGGAAAAAAAGATGATAAGAAGCTGGCTGCAGCGTTCTCCTACCAAGAAGAGGACAACATTCATGTCTTAGAGGCAGTTATTCGAATGTTTTGGAAACAGGGTGGCGATAGGCTAAGTAGCCTCTTGGGGGAATAAAATTTATGGATGAAAAAGACAACAAACGCGGATTTTCTGGGCTCTCCGATCTGACCTCGGACACCCGGACTGTCCCACATGCTCAACGCCAAACCAGCCCACAGCCATCAGCGCCACAAAAATCAGTCTTCGCCTTGCTGGAGCTGACCAAGTGGCCAACTCTTCCGGCTCCATGGTCGAGCGTTGACAGCGGCGAGACCTGGATCTGGGGAGATTTCTTCCTGACCTTCCAGAGAAAGCCGAAGAACGTTCTTGACCTCACCATGGAAATGCAGGGGAAGAAAGCCGAGTACCGGGGGATGACCTATCACTACGCCATGTCGGTTTTCTACCGCATCGACAGGAATCCTCATGGACCATCGCACCGACCGATCATGACCATTGCCCTCGAGCAGGCCGATATGGGCATGCTGGCCAAAATGCTCGGCAGCGAAGCTGGCGAGCTCCTTCAAGCCGAGGGTGGCAGCAAAATGGGACCGCTGATGATTGGTCTCTTTACCGGCGAGACACGATTGAACCTTGGTGATTATGAAGGCGACACAAGCTCGCAGGCGGTCAAGCGGAGGTTTTTCGAGATACTGGGTCGGCAGTTGGGAGTAAGTGGCCAGCCAAAGATGATAGGCGACTTGGCGCAGGCGCATGGGCATCCGGAAACGGGACTGCCCGCCAAAAAGAAAAACTCCGGATGCGCCCCGGTGATTCTTTTGTGCATTGGTATTGGCGGCCTGGGCGCTTGGGGGCTGACGTTCATATGAGGGAGCTCGGCATGAAATTTATGTGCGAAACGGAAGGGGTCGATGCCCATGGCTGGTGATAACGAAAAGAACAAAAAGGGCTTCTCCGGGCTTTCAGACTTGGCGTCCGAGGTCAGTGGTATCGATGAGCCCATAAAGCCGGAGCCAAAAGCGGAGGCTAAGCCCTCAACGCCTAAGCAACCACCCCAGCCTCAACGGGAAGCAGCTTCTTCCGAACCCGAGCGGAAAACGACAAGCTCTCCTCCGTCTGTTGAAACCGTGAGTTCTGGCAAAAGCGGCGGTGGTTCGGGCGGCAAATGGATTCTTGGCATTATCGGCGTTATCTTTGTGATCTGGCTGATTAATAACGCCGGGCAGAGCAACAAGAAGCCCTCGTACACTCCGCCATCGTCGTCGCAAAACTACAGCTCCCCGCAGAGCACCGCGGCTCCGGCAGTTCAACCTCCAAGCACAACCCAAAGTGCCGGATTGCAATATACAAAGCCTTCGGTCGGCACCAACAACGTGCTGTCCGTTCCGGAAATTCGCTGGTGTATCCGCGAAGGCATTCGCATTGAAGCGATGCGGGACGTCATCGATAACAATGCGGGCATCGATGAGTTCAACCGAATTGTCAACGATTACAACAGCCGCTGTGGGAGCTACCGGTATCGCGAAGGTTCCCAGTCTCGAGCTGAACGTGATGTTGAAGCCTACCGAAGCCAGATTGTCTCTGAGGCAATTAGGGATGCCAGGCAGTTGGGCAGCCGCTCGTACCCATCGGTATCGCCAGGCGCATCGACCAGCAGCGCTCCCAAGAAGCCCAATGCCCAATATACCAAAGAGGCCCAACAGCTTCTTACCGATCTCGGCTACGACCCTGGACCGGTGGATGGCGATTATGGCCGCCGGACTGCTGACGCGGTGAAGGCCTTTCAGCGTGATGCAGGCATCACCCAGGATGGTTGGATCGACCAGGATCTTCTGTCAACACTCAGAACGATTAGAGAGAAGCTACTCAAAACAAGGGCTGAATCAGCGGATTCGCCAGCAAGGAGTCAGTCCCTTGCGCCCACGACCAATTCAAGCGAGCAACCCGTGGTGGCACCCAGGAGTACTATTGCTGCTTCTGAACGTGCGCAGATAGAAAATTATTGCGAAAGAGTGACGAGCACCCCAGGCGACAAAAACAACTGTATTGAACGTGAATTAAGGACCTTGAGGCAATCCGGTGGAAAGCCTGACCTGTCAGGCATCCCCCAGGCCGAAAGGCAACAAATTGAAGGTTATTGCTCTAGAGTCACTAGCACTCCAGGAGACGAATATAACTGCATTCTCAGAGAGCTAAGAACCTTGAGGCAATCTGGCGGAAAGCCTGACCTATCGTCAATTTCGCGATCAGAACGTGCTCAAATTGAGAGTTACTGCTCTAGGGTTACTAGCACACCAGGTGATGAATACAACTGCATTGAAAGAGAATTACGAACATTAAAACAGTCTGGAGGCAGGCCGGACTTGTCATCAATATCATCGTCCGAAAGATCCCAGATCGAAAGTTACTGTAGCAGAGTAACAAGCACACCTGGGGATGAATACAACTGCATTGATAGGGAACTGAGAAACCTTAAACAGTCTGAAGGCAGGCCAGATCTAAGTGGAATATCACAATCTGAAAGATCGAAAATAGAAGGATATTGTGGCCGAGTAACAAGCACCCCCGGAGATGAGTACAACTGCCTGCGTAGAGAAATGAATCAGCTCCGCACAAGTAGGTACTAAGCTAATAATGCCCTGGACTTCGGATCATACAAAATGGCTGGTCGACACCGGCGAACGAATGAAGACCGCCGACGGCAAGGAAGTCGAAGTCTGGGAGTTCCGTCATGAGAAAGATGAGGCAGTGCTCTCCGCATGGGCGAAACACTTCCGCAATCATTATTGCCTGGATGCTGAAATCGATTTCCTGCGGGGCAAACGCCCGCGACCGGATTATCTGACCAATATCAAGTTCCCGTGCAAAACATCCAAACTCGGTCCAGGAATCCGAGCGGGAGATTTTGGGGAAATCCTGGTTTCCGATTACCTGCAATGGCTTCTCGGTTACTGGGTGCCCAGGGTGCGGTGGTCATCAAAGGTGGTTCGAGATGAATCGCCCAAGGGCAGCGATGTCATTGGATTTCGATTTCATAAAAAAGACGGCGACGCCTCCACCAAGGACGTGTTGTTTGTCTTTGAATCCAAGACAAAATTCTCCGCCTCTAAGATCAACCGCCTGCAGGATGCCATCAACGATTCTGCCAAAGATCATATTCGAATCGATGAATCGCTGAACTTCATCAAACAAAAGCTCTTTGAAAAAAAGGAAATTGAACAGGCTCAAAGGATCGAGAGATTTCAAAGCCCCGTAGATATGCCTTATAAGGAAACCTACGGCGCTGCGGCTATCATTTCTGATGAGTGTTTCGACGCCGATGAATTGGCTTCGGCAGACTGCCAAAAAATTCCCAAGTCAGCGAAATCCAAGGAGGTCTTTCCTCATCCAAATGGTGACAGCCTAGTCCTCTTGGTTATCAAGGGACCCGGCATGATGGACCTTGTCCACGAGCTCTACAGGAGGGCTGCGGATGAGGCCTGATAGAAAATCCAATCGTCTTTTGGGTGTTACTCGATCAAAAGCTAAGATGATTGAGTACCATGTACCTGAAGAATATCAGGAGATAGATTTATCACTACATCCAAATAAGCTCTTCACTATCTCGATTGGCCTGCTGGGTGACCTCGCCGCCGCCATCAACCGGGAGGAGCCAGATCCCGATTCCCTCTCGGAGCTGAAAACCAATCTGCTATTTTCCGCCCGCTTTTTCGACTCCTATCTCCAGTCAAAGCTGAACGAGACACTTGATCCATACCTCGTGCTTTTGGGCTCCGCCTCCTATTACCTGTGCGATCTTCCCGGAAGCGCGTCGGTATTGGCGAAGCGCATCGATGGCGACTGCCCGGACTTGGATGGCGATAGTTTGGAGGACCTGTTGCTCTGGTTGCTGCAGGCCGATCTGGAAACATATTTTGATGGAGCTGAGGGGCCGTTCGGCGGATTCATCGACGGGATTTCAAAGCGGATTCTCCAGTTTTTCGAGGATGGGAACGGCGAAGAAAATCTCCTCGATTTGGCCACGAAGCTGCGGGACGCCGTCTATGAATTCGGCACGCCCAGACAGCTTCTGTTTGGTGATGTGATCGCGGCCGTTCTGAGGAAAAAGCTCGAAAATTCCGCCTGGAAGGCTTTGCCGTTATATTCCGGGCTGCCCCGCGACAAATGGCTCCATGCGCTGCAAAAGGATTCGTTCATTAAGGAACTCTGGCCTGCGCAACACCTTCTGGGAAAGGCGGATGTTCTCAAAGGCGAGTCTGCCATCGTTCAAATGCCCACCAGCGCTGGCAAAACGAAGGCAACGGAGCTGATCCTTCGAAGCGCGTTTCTGGCCGAGCGCGTATCACTGGCCATCATCATCGCCCCGTTCAGGGCGCTGTGCCATGAGATCAAGAACAGCCTCGTCGAGGCGTTCCACAACGAAACCACCAAGGTGGATGAATTATCCGATGCCCTACAGACCGATTTCGAGATTGCCGAACTCCTGGGGCACCAACAGATCCTGGTCGTAACCCCAGAGAAGCTGCTCTACGTCCTTCGGCACGCTCCGGAACTGGCTGCCCACGTTGGCCTGCTGGTTTTTGATGAAGGCCACCAGTTCGACAGTGGCACCCGAGGCATCACATACGAGTTGCTCCTAACGTCGCTGCGCTCCATGATTCCTGAAGGAACCCAGAAGGTGCTGATCTCAGCGGTCATCAGCAACGCCGAGGCTGTCGGAGAATGGCTGAACGGCGAGCCCAATGTCGTCGAAGGCACCACTCTGATTCCGACTTTCAGGTCGGTGGGGTTCGCGAGCTGGCTCGATCAATTGGGAAGGATCGAGTACGTCGATAGCCGTGATGCTGAACAGAATGAGTTTTTCGTTCCGAGGGTGATTGAGAGATTCAATCTCGGAAGGAGGCCGCGGGAAACAACAGATCGTTTTTTTCCAGAAGAAGCATTGAAACCAAATGGCAAACCAAATCCTGATTTTGGGAAAACTGTAGCACTTTACCTTGGTTTGAAATTGGCTCCGAATGGTAGCATCGCTGTATTTTGCGGGCGAAAGTCGACAGCGGCCGGTATCTGTGAGAAGGCCGTCGACATTATCGAAAGAGGCACACCTCTGGCCTTGCCGTCAGATTTTTCAGACGCACAGGAAGTTGAGCGGCTGACTCACCTGCATGTCGAGAACCTCGGCGCTGACGCTCCGGCGTCTCAGAGCGCGGCGCACGGAATTTTTTCCCATCATGGCAATACGCCGCATGGTATCCGGCTGGCGGTGGAGCATGCCATGCGCGACGACCTTGTGCGATTCGTTGTTTGCACATCCACCTTGGCGCAGGGCGTAAACCTTCCGATTCGATACCTCATCGTGACCAGTGTCTACCAGGGCATGGAGCGCATCAAGGTTCGCGATTTCCACAACCTCATTGGCCGAGCGGGCCGAGCCGGGATGCATACCGAAGGCAGCATCCTGTTTGCAGATCCTACGATCTATGACAAGCGAATGGCTGTCAACGACAAATGGCGTTGGGATCAGGTTAAAGAACTTCTGGAGCCGCGCAATTCTGAGCCATGCATCAGCAATCTTCTATCGATCTTTGACCCCATCAAGAGCGACGACGAGAAGTACACCATCACCATGGAGGATCTAGATTTTGCCAAGGCCTATATCGACGATCCTGATGAAGTCGCCAACTTGGCCGCCGAGATAGCTGCACAACATGGAGACAAAAAGTTCTCACGAGACGGTGTCGAGCGGCAAGTCGCCTGGAGAATCAGCCTCATCTGTGCCGTAGAGAGCTTCCTGCTGTCCCATTGGGATGAATCCGAGGATGGTCTTTCGGAAGCTGATGTGACCCGCTTGGCCGAAGGGACGCTGGCTTTCTACCTGGCTGATAATCAGAAAAAGGAACATATCCGCGAGTTGTTTCAGCTTCTCGCTGGGAACATCTCTGCAAACATCACCGATCCAGCTCGCCGCAAAGTCTACGGCAGGACGCTTTACGGAATTCAGGATGCCCAAGCCATTGAGGAATGGGTTCAGTCCAACGCTGACAGCCTACTTTCGATTGTTGATGAAACAGAAGTGCTCGATCTTGCCTGGCCATTGCTTACCCGGCATATCAACGGTGGCGTATTCACCAAGTTCGATAAACCGGAGGTGCTTCAAGAAATCTCACATGGATGGATCAGTGGAAAGCCCTTCAGCGATCTCCTGAAAATCATCCGTAAGCGAAAAGCCAAGATGATATGGGGCACACGCCGGAGGGAGTTCAAAATCGATCACGTCGTCGATGTCTGCGAGGGGACGCTCGCTTATGACGTAGCGCTCGTTGTTGGCGCTGTATGTGAATTCATCGAAACCTTCGACCAAGATGATACTGGAGACCTGATCAATCGTCTGCAGCTTTTCCAAAAGCGCATGAAATATGGTCTGCCGACCGAAACCACGATTGCCCTTTACGATCTTGGCTTTTCGGACCGCGTCATCGCTCAGGACCTTGCCACATCCTTGAACCTGGTAGCGACCCAGAAGAAAGATCTCGTCAAGGGGCTGAAAAAAGATCGGGACGGAGCCAGGGCGGTGATGAACAAATACCCAGCCTATTTTCAGGAGAGGATGAGCGAGTTGTTAGGGGGGGCTAACTAATAGAAATTGTGTAGTTACGCATGGTTTGCGTAATTACGCATATGGCGCGTAATTGTGCGTAATTTGAGGTAACTCTATCTCAAGCCTCAAATCGGGCAGCAGTCTGATGGATTGGCCCTTGGTCTGAGGTGCCATTAGTCGGTGATGGCTTGAAAATGGGTTTAAATACCAAGGTTTGACATAGAGTTGATGGCAAGAGCGGGAAATGGATTTTATTTCGCCGAGATCTTGCTAGAATGCGGTTCAATGTTTGGTAGAAACAACCAGCCTTCCAATACCCGCCTTTTTTGATTTTGGGTGTTGGAGCCGCCTGAGTTGATCAGGTGCTGTCGCTGAAAGTGTCAAGATTCTATCTTTACGCTTGGCGGCTAATACTCCCACAGTACCTGCCCAGAAAGTTGACAATATTGGGCTTAACTTAACAGTTTTGGCTTTGTTTATGATGAAAACCAATAATATCAATGAGTTGAATGGTTTGTTCCCTTGTTTATGTGAACTACCGTTTTGACTTAAACCTTTATAATAATATAACGTAAAAGTATAATATTTAACGCAGGTAATGAGTGAATTCAAACACTTACCTGCGTTTTTTACTTTGAAAAAGTGTAATCAAACAAATCATTAACATCTGCCGATTCTACACCTTTTATTTTATAACGTAAAAATTTGACTGCTTTGGCGGGGATTTTTTCGTCAAAAAGTCATGCACCGCTGTTCTTTGCGAAGGCGACTACGATGTTTAGCGTGTGAAAATCCGGTGAGTTGAGCAAGTCGATCAGACGATCTCCGAGTTGTCCGGTAAAGGGCTGGTTCATCAGCTCCATCAAATTCTCCTTTAAAATGCAAGTCTTGTGAAAGCCCGCTTGAAGGGCTGAGAATATAAATTTCAAACACCCTTCGCAACCCATCCGCTTTAGTAAGGTCTGGGTCAATTACTTATCGCTACCGCAGCCTAGGCTTTCCGCTTTTTTGCGGTTGCATCGGACCTAGTTTGCACATGCTGGCGCCAATTCTCCAATGCAAGTATGTCTGCAAGTAATTCGTCAGGGTCAGGAACAGCAACACCCCCTGCCATGGCTTTATCATGAGCATAGTTAGAACACTTACTCATACCGCCAGTAATCTGTGCATAGTCATTATCGTCTACACTGACACCGCTGAGTCGCTGTGTCTCCACGCCTTTGCGGAAACGGAGAATGACTTCACGCAAAAGGACTTCTTCCACTGCTCGTTCCCATGCCATACGCAGCCTGAAGTAAGCATCAACGGTCATCCTGTGATGTTCTTGTTCATTGCCTTCTTTGTAAAGCTTTGCAATTACTTGTTGTTGTGCTTTCAGGGCGCCAATGCGTTTACTTGTGATTTTCCCCTCGAATGGTAGCTCAGGGTCCGCAATGCCGAAGCCCTCTGCGCGTCGAGTCAGACTCTGAGTGACAACAGTGGCCCCCACTTGCTTTGCCTCTTCGACCAGCAAACAAAGGAAGTAAATATCATGAGTAAAAATGATGACCTGGCGCTGGATCGCTTCTGTTGCAAGACGTTTGGCAACGCGCTCGCGCCTCCTGTGATCTAAGGAGGAAACCGGATCGTCGAATACGATACCTCCTTTTCCGCCATTCAACCCTACTTCCGCGAGAAAGGAAGCAATTGCAATTGCTCGTTGTTCTCCCTCGCTTAAGATTTCTCCTGGACTTCTGATTTGCGGCAATTGCAGCTTAAGCTTGTGCAACGCTTTTCCTCGATCTGCACGGCTTTGCAGGGTGACACTCAAACTTCCCACTCCGAGGACCTTGAATTCCCGATTTAGAGCATCGGCCAGTTCCTTGGAAACGACCTTTTCAGCGAGTTCTGATGCTTTGATGGAAATAGCGTTTGTTCTAACGGCAGTCAGACAGCTCTTCAGTTTCCCCTGGAGCTCAAGCTTCGCTACCGCTGTAAGAACGGCTTCTTTGGCTTGGCTGAGTTTTATACGTGCATCCAACTCGCAAAGTTGCTGCTGTAGTTTAGACCGTTCTTCTTCATTAGATGCTTGCTCCAAAGTTTCCGCTTCGGTATTCAGTTTGTCAGCAAGTGCTTGCAGTCGATCTGAAGGGCTGACCAACACGGCTTCCAATCCTGTCCAATCATGCGAAACAATCGCTGCTTTGATTGCTGCATGCCGAACACCTAATGCAGACTCAAAAGCTTTGGTATCGGCAACCAACACTGGGTCAATTTCTGTAATTTCCGCTTGTGTAACTTCATCGATGTTCAATGTCATGACTGCTGCGGCAAATGGACGGTACTGGACAGCAAGCTCTTGGCGACGGTCTTGAGCTGTTTTTTCTGCTTCCGCTTGAATGAAAGCCTCGAATCTGAGTAGCCGTTCTGCACCTTCATCCAGCGGTTGTTGACATAAAGGGCATTCAGCGCCATTACCTAAAGCAGGGAATGGCTTGTCTGGATGAGCTTCAAGCGCGAACTTTCGGGCAGCTTCAAACAATTCTCTCCACGCTTCTCCACCAGTTCCTGGCAGCAAATTTTCGCCTTCCTTGAAGCTCTTTGCCGCGAGGGCAGCTGCAGCCTGGGCCGTGCGAAAACTATCGGCCAGAGCTTTTAAATGGACAATAGCTTCGGAGCCTACCAAGATTTCCTTTTCGACAACGTTTTTAGCGATTGTCGCGACACGACGAGCACGCAAGCGCAGGAGACCAGCTTTTTCCTTTGGATTGTTCTCTTTTAGGCTTTTTTCTAGTGCTTCCCGCTGCTCAAGTTCTCCCTGATTGATAATAGCGAGCGCTTCAATCTGTGCTCTGCTGGTTTTAGCTGAGAGCGAAGCGATCAACTTTCCGACAACAGTCTCCCCATGCAGGTGTGAAAATGCGGTGAGATCAACAGCAGACTGCTTTTGCTCCGTTTCAATTGTTGTCTTAAGTTGTTGAAAGACCTTTGCAAGAGCCTCGAATACTTCCAGACCATATGGGATATAGGAGAAGTCATCTTCACTTTCCAAATAAGCACGTGCACAACGCGTATCGAAAATTGCGAATGAAGATAGTTCTGCAGGAGCCTCTTTTCCCTGATACCAGGTTACTTCCTTAACGTTACCGTCAACGACAATATCGAAAGATGCTTGTGCATTTCCGGTCTGGACTTTCGGCAAATTGGCGTTGGGGTAAATAGGCTCCGACTGATCACGGGCCCGACAGGCTCGTTTTAAAACCCGCGAATATCCAGACTTGCCTGACCCGTTGTCGCCATATATTACTGTCATACCAGCTGTACTCACAGCCAACTGTTGGTTTTCTGCAATCGCATTGACGTTCAACAAATTCTTGATTGCCTGGAGCTGAATATGGGTGTTTGCCTCGATGCGTACAGGGATCTGGTCGGCAGTCAACGGTTTGGGTTGGCGATTCTTTGGGTCTGGGATTCCATGAGCTAGTTTGAGCAAGGCGTACAAATCGTCATAGTCCTCAGGAGACAGAGCTTGTTTCGTCAGCAAACGTGATACGGCATCGCTTTGCCACTCCTGTAGCCCCTGAGACCAATTCAAAATTTCCTGCAGAATCGCCATAAGTTCTCCCTGTACTTAGTTTCAGGCAGTATGCCTGTTTGTCATTCATGTATTTAAAAAGTAGTTAACTGAGCATATAAGTTTGTACCTGTTATGTACATTGTTTCTTTTCTCACCACACAGTAAGTTGTCTGTTAATTTATGAATACGGTGACGCCAGTGTTCTGAAGCTGGAAGATCTGGAAGTATCGGCACCAGCAGCAAACGAGGTGCAGATTAGTGTTAAAGCCATTGGCCTGAACCGAGCAGAAGTGATGTTCCGCAATCACGCATACCTACAAGAAGCGGAGTTCCCCAGCCGCTTAGGCTACGAGGCCGCAGGCATCGTAACGGCAGTTGGGAGCGACGTAACCGAGATCACTATTGGTGACTCGGTCGCTCTGATCCCACCTCTGGATATTGCTCGCTGGGGCACCTACGGCGAGTTGGCCAATGTACCGGCTCACCTGGTGGTAAAGAGCCCTGAGAACTTGTCCTTTGAAGAGGCTGCGGCGTCTTGGATGCAGTACGTCACCGCCTGGGGAGCATTGATTGAACAGGCGAAGCTACGGCAGGGCGATTTTGTCATCGTTACCGCCGCGTCAAGCAGTGTTGGCTTGGCCGCCTTCCAGATAGCTCGAATGGTCGGCGCCACATCGATTGCGATCACTCGAACTCACGCGAAGAAGCAAGCCCTACTTGATGCAGGCGCTGCTCATGTCATCGTCAGCGATGAAGAGGATATCGTCGAGCGTGTTATGACGATAACTGCCGGTCAAGGCGCTCGCGTTGTATTCGATCCTGTAGGCGGGCCGTCCTTTGAACCTCTCACGCAGAGCATGGCGCGGGGCGGAATTTTGCTGGTGTACGGCGCACTTAGCTCTGAACCGACACCATTCCCACTGTTTACCGTGCTGGGTAAAAGCCTGACTTTGAAGGGTTATCTCTACGCAGAGATTGTGGCCGACCCTGAAGCCCTGGAGAGAGCGAAGGCTTTTATTCTGCAAGGGTTGAAGTCCGGTGCGTTGCGCCCGATCATCGCAAAGACATTCGCGCTTAGCGACATCCAGGATGCCCATCGTTTCCTTGAAGCCAATCAGCAGATCGGCAAGATCGTGGTAACTGTCTGACCAGCAATTATGGGGCTGAGAGCGCAATCCTTCGGCCCCGATTCAAGCCAGCCCTGATGACCGCTATTGGCCGATTCTGTTGAAAAAGTAGCTGCTCCCCCATGCTGTTGGCAGAATTGCTCTGTCAGCTAGCGCGGCGGTCTCCAGCCGTACATACACCAAACGCCTCTGGTCATCCGCCGCGTCGCAACTCCCTGACACCCCGGCCCAGTTTGCGGCGCAACAGGGTTCGCAGGGTCGCCCCATCCGAATACCCGACCTGTGCGGCGACTTGGTCGACGCTGGTGTTTCCGGTGCGCAAGAGATGGACGGCATGCTCCACGCGCAGGTCCTGGAAATACGACAGTGGTGTCTTGCCCAAAACGCTTTGCAGCCGCCGCGCCAAGGTGCGCTCGCTTGTGCCCGCGGCGCTGGCCGCCTCGGCCAGCGAGAACCCCTTCGCGAGCTGACTTCTGGCCCAGCACTCGAAGCGCTCCACCATCGGGTCGGCATGCGCAAGGTGGTCAGGAATCACGAACTCGGCTTGCGAACTGCGTGCCTCGACCAGCAGATAGCGTGCTACTA